>Ga0067045_1027689_pt1 | contig 70449 bp, 58 predicted proteins | sample TerdegcTABiofilm_FD_59184 | JGI IMG/M metagenome (GOLD analysis project Ga0067045, IMG submission 59184) | Combined Assembly of (Gp0054472, Gp0054536) Wastewater bioreactor microbial communities from Singapore -Terephthalate degrading...
GGGGCAGGGGCGGCGAGCCGCTCGGCGGGCCAGCGCCTTGCCTCGGGCGCCAGCAGGGAGGCGCGCTCCAGCAGCCACTCGAAGCGGGCCAGCTCCCCGAGCCAGGGCAGAGCCTGGGTGGTCGGCAGGCGGGTGAGCCAGTCGCCAAAACCCGCCCCATAGTGCATGACGCTCCCCTCCTCCAGGGGCTCGGCCAGCACGAATCCCCGGGCCGCGGCGGCGAAGAATTCCTCTCCCACCATGGCCGCGACGGCGGGATAGCTGCTGGCGAGCACCTCGGTGAGGCCGAGGATGACGTTGTTGCGATAGATCTGCAGCACGGCGTCGGGGGCAAAGCGCCCCGGCTGGATGTGCCCGAGGATAGCGTCATCCTGGCCGAGCAGGCCGCTGGCAAAGTCCTGTTGCAGGCGGGCAAGCTCAGACATGGGCGGCCTCCTCGGATGTTCGCTGCGCCGCGCTCAGGATTTCGCTGGCAAGTTGCGCCTCCCCCAGCAGCACCGGCAGCGGGGGTATCTCCAGATCCCACTCGATCAGGGTGGGGATGGCGCGCTGCTGGCACAGCTGCCGATAGAGCGCCCACACGGGGGGCGCCACCGGGGTGCTGTGGGTGTCGATATAGAGGTGCCCCTGGGGCAACGCCTTGTCGGTAAAACCGGCCAGGTGGATCTCCCCGACCGTCTCGAGGTCGATGGCGGCCAGGTAGTCGGCGCAGTCGAAGCCGTGATTGACACTGCTGACATGGAGGTTGTTGAGATCGAGCAGGATGCCACAGCCGCTGCGCCGCGCCAGCTCGGCCAGAAACGCCGCTTCGCCCATCTCCCCGGGCAGTTGCAGATAGGAAGAGGGATTTTCGATGAGCAGTTGCCGACCCAGGGCCTGCTGCACCCTGTCTACCTTGTCGCTCATGTGCGAGAGGGCTTCCCGGGTGTAGGGCATGGGCAGCAGATCGTTGAAATAGCGCCCGCCTATGCTGCCCCAGCTCAGGTGCTCGGAGACCCGCACCGGCGCTATGGTCGCCACCAGGGCCGCCAGCTGGCGCAGGTGCGCAGGGTCGAGCGAGTCGGCGGAGCCCAGCGACATGCCGACCCCGTGCAGGCTGACGGGGTAGTGCCCGGCGAGTTCGGCCAGCACCTCAAAGCCCTTGCTGTGGCGCTCGAAGTAGTTTTCGCTGTGCACCTCGAGCCAGCCTACCCCGGGCAGGGTCTGGCGGATCTCGTCATAGTGGGGGGGGCGTAAACCTATACCGATCAAGGGGTTCATGGCAGGGCTCTCTCAAAAGAAGGGGCCATGATGTGGCGGGCGCCACACCATGGCACTGGGCTTATTTGGGTTGCAGCGACCCGCCCGCCAGTTTCTCGCACAGGCCCTTGGGCATCACCACGAAGGCATCGCCCTGGGCATCCATCTTGGCGGTACCGGCGCAGGAGCCGCCCTTGGTGGCGCAATCGTTCTTGCCCGCCTTGACCACGCCGTAGCACTTCTCCTTGTCGTCCGCCGCCATGACTGGCGCGGCGATGAACTGGGCACCCAGGGCCAGCAGACCCGTCATGGCAGAGGCGATGGCAGTACTCTTTTTCACGTTCATATCCATATTCCTTGTTGTCTAGAGTGGTGTCTCCGGCGGATGTCATCCGGTTACGTCCAATAGAACCGGCCCAGGGGAGAAAAGATTTCCCAAAAATTGAAAAAACCTGAAAAAAAGCCAACAAAATATCAGCAAGCAATTGTTTTTTAAGGGATATAAATTTAATCAAAAAAAGGCGGATCGGCGCGACCATTCCTCACCAAGGGGGCCTTGCGCCGCCCTTGCCGAGGGCGCCGGGATAACGTCCATCTTGCTTGGGCACCACACCGGCATCACAACAAGAGAGGGGCCCATGGCCCCTCTCTATCCCTTAGGCGAGCCCCTTCCCAAGGCGCTCGCTCACCCCTGGCCCCAGGCTCAGGTGGTCTTGACACACTTTTGCACGAAGCTGTTTTTGGCCGCCCCGGCGAGCTTCTTGTCGGCAGCCGCCTTCTCGCACTGAGCCGCCTTGTCGGTGGCGGCGTCCGTCTTCACGCACTTCTGGATAAAGCTGTTCTTGGCGGCACCGGCCAGCTTCTTGTCGGCGGCCGCCTTCTCACACTGGCTCGCCTTGGTGCTGGCCGAGGCATCCTTGACGCACTTGCCCACAAAGCTGGTCTTGGCGGCTCCCGCCAGCTTTTTGGCCGCAGCCTGCGCCTCGCACTCCTGCTGCGCCGCGCTGTGGGCAGTCCCCATACCGAACAAAAATACCGTCATCAGGATGGCAATGAATTTCATCTGGCAAACCCTCGTTGTTGATTTGATTGTGGTTCTGGCGACAAAGGGACAAGGCTCAGCGCCCCTCTCCTTTCAGGTTGCACTATAGTCGCCCCGTTTGAAGACAACCAAGCAGCCCCCCTGTGTACCACCAGAGACGGGAACGGGCGCACCTGGGGGGGACTGACCAGAATGCCCGCTCTTTTAGTCTCTTTTGCGAACAATGGCCCTATAGTGTCTTGAGTCCCTCTACCCAAAGGTGCCCCATGAACGCTCCTCACCCTCCCAGATGCACACTGTCGCTCCCCATCTTCATTCCCGGCCTGCTCTTCATCCTGGGGCTGCTGGCCGTCTGCTCCCTGGCACCGGAGGCGGCCGCCAGCTTCTTCGGCAGCGGCCAGAGCTGGATCGCCGAACACTTCAGCTGGTTCTATGTGCTGGTGGTCGGCATGTTCCTGATCCTGCTGCTGGTGCTGGCCTTCAGCAGCTACGGCAACATCCGGCTCGGGCCGGACGACGCCAGGCCCGAGTTCAGCTTCACCTCCTGGCTCGCCATGCTGTTTGCCGCCGGCATGGGGATAGGACTCATGTATTTCGGGGTGGGCGAGCCCATGACCCACTTCGTCTCCCCGCCCCAGGCGACGCCCCTGACCCCGGTGGCCGCCCGCGAGGCCATGGTCACCACCTTCTTCCACTGGGGCTTTCACGCCTGGGCCATCTACGCCATCGTCGGCCTGGTGTTGGCCTACTTCGGTTTTCGCTACAACCTGCCGCTGACCATACGCTCAGGCCTCTACCCCATCTTCAAGGAGAAGATCCACGGGCCGCTCGGCCACGCGGTGGACGTGTTCGCCCTGGTGGGCACCATCTTCGGCATCGCCACCACGCTCGGCTACGGGGTCTTGCAACTGTCGGCGGGGATCACCCGGCTCACCGGGATGGACACCTCGGGGGAGCTGTTCCGCTTTGGCCTCATCGGGGTCGTCATCGCCCTGGCCGGTCTGTCGGCGGTCACCGGGCTCGACAAGGGGGTCAAGCGCCTCTCCGAGCTGAACCTGTTTCTCGCCATAGTGCTGCTGCTGTTCGTGCTGGTGGCCGGCCCCACCCAGTACCTGCTGGGGGCCCTGTCAGAGAACATAGGCAACTATGTCTCTTCTTTAAGCCAGCTCACCTTCCGCACCTTCACCTACAGCGAGACCCGCCAGGCGGGCTGGTTTGGCAACTGGACCCTGCTCTACTGGGCCTGGTGGATCTCCTGGTCCCCCTTCGTCGGCCTCTTCATCGCCCGCATCTCTCGCGGGCGCACCCTGCGCGAGTTCATCCTGGGGGTACTGTTCGTGCCCACCGCCTTCAACCTGCTGTGGATGACGGTGTTCGGCAACGCGGCCATCTGGGCCAGCCAGCAGGCGGGGGGCCAGACCCTGATCGACTCGGTCGGCAACATAGACACCCTGCTGTTCAACTTCTTCGATCTGCTGCCGGGGGCCGACATCACCTCGGCGCTGGCGGTCATCCTCATCAGCGTCTTCTTCGTCACCTCCGCCGACTCGGGGGCCTTCGTCATCGACAACATCGCCACCCAGGGCAAGGAGGGCTCCCCCATCTGGCAGCGCCTGTTCTGGGCCCTGCTGCTCGGTATCACAGCAGGCACCCTGATGAGCACGGGGGGGCTGGCGGCGCTGCAATCCATGACACTCATCGCCGCCCTGCCGTTCGCCTTCATCATGGTGCTGCTCTGCCTCGGTCTGGTGCGCGGCCTCATCGCGGACAAGGAGCACTCGGCCAGGCGCCTCTCCCCCGCCACCGACTTCTGGAACGGCAAGCAGTGGCGTACCCGCATGGATCACCTGCTGAGCCCCTCCACCGAGGCGGACGCCCGCCGCTTCCTGAGGGAGACAGCGCTGCCTGCATTGACCGCCCTGTGCCGGGAGTTCGAGGCCCGCGGGCTCACCAGCCGGGTCGAGCAGGATGCGGATCAGTGTCACCTGCTGGTGCCTCAGGAGGGACGGCGAGACTTCTGCTACGGGGTGCGCATCGAGGCCCGCCCCGCCCCCGCCTTCAACCCCCTGGAGGCGACCCACAACCACGACCCCGAGGCCCGCATCTTCGAGCCCATCACCTTCTTCGCCGACGGCCGCGCCGGCTACGACATCCAGTACCTGACCCGGGACGAGCTGAGCGCCGACGTCTTGCGCCAGTACGAACGCTATCTGGTACTGAGTCAGGACCAGGGGCAGGATCTGCTGAGCGGCGCCCCCGAGCATACCCCGCCCGAAACCGGGGCCTGATGGCTCAGTGATGGGCAAACGGGCAGCCCCTTGAGCCCGACGACTTCGCCGAGCTGGCGCCCAACCCGAGCAATAAAAATCCCCCATCAAGGGGGATTTTTATTGGCGGCCATTTGGCTAGTCGACGGCGCCCCACAGGGAGCCCACGGCGGTTCAGCCGACAACACTATCCAGCCGCACGGCACAACGCCCAACGCCCATGATAACAAACCACCGTTCGCCACTGCGGTCTGCTCCCTAATCGGCGCAGCCTTACTCTCTATCTGCTCAAGCCCTATCCAATCTGGGCGCCAGTTGGTGAGCTGGCGCAAAAAACGCAGATCTTCCTGATAGTTGCGTCACTTTCTGACTGGTTTGCGTATGAGGCTTGAGGATATGCTGGTCATTCGGCGCCTATAGCATCATCCGGGCCCCGCCCGCTGGTCCATGGAGCGCATTGGAAGCTGTAATCCAGGGGCGGTAGCGTGGAATTCGGTCGATTACATTTCACTTTGGGGCTTGGCCCGGAGAGCAAAGATGTCCAACATGTGAAATGACCTTTAGCGGATAAGTCCAACTGTTATAAAAAATATCCACCTATATATTACTTGTGAGGAAATACTTTTGGCACGTGAATCGGTCCAACAAAAAATTGTGGAGCTCGCAGAGCAATTTGAATATGCATCTACTGATCTTGTTTCAATAACAAAACCATTTTCTACATTTGAGTTTGAGAGTGGACGATATGGTGTTTTATTTATAAAGCCAAACAAAAGGCTTTCGAAAATATTTTCTACTGACCGCGAAGTGATTGTCCTCATCACGAATTTCAGAGATCAGCAACAACGCACGATACAAGCACTGAAATCTCAAATTTCTGAGTCACAAGGAAGATTAGAAGGTGCTTTAGCGATAGTTGTTCATGCAGATCCGGAGGGAAATGGAAAACTTAAAAATTGGGGTAGAGAACAGGGATTGGCCATACTTCCAATTTCAGCTAGGGATGCCATTAGCGATCCTGCAACATTTGAACGAGACCTTTTACAAGACTTTTTCTCGAATGATCCTTTTGATGTTACGGGTCCAGTTTCTGATGATGCTAGATTCTTTGGACGACGCACAGAGGCTATAGATATTGCTCGGCAGCTACGAAATGGGCAGATAAGATCGTCTTTAGGCATTAGAAAAATTGGTAAGACATCTATATTAAATAGAATACTTCATGAAGCTAGAACTCATCAAGATTGTATCTGCATAATGATTGACTGCTCTAAAGATGATGTTTGGGAGCAAAATGCAGGGCAACTATTAAACTCTATCTCGAACTCTATTACCACAGCCTCATCTAACAATCCAAGATACGCAGAGGCTATGAGCTCTAAACATACAAAAATAACCCTTAGTGATGCAAGAGCATCTCTGCTAGATGCAATTAATAAGACAGATGGAACTGTAATAATATTTTTTGATGAAGTTGATTATATCACTCCTGGTAGTCCAACAGCCAAAGAAACCTGGACTGCTAATTTTAATCCTTTTTGGCGTAATCTTCGTGCGATAGTTCAAGAATGTGCAAGACTAGAGAAAAAATTATCTCTTTTCGTATGTGGAGTATCAAGTAAGTGGTTTAAAGAAGAATCTATTGAAGGGGTCGAAAATGCTGTTTTAGCATTTATTCCTGACGAGTACTTGTCACCTCTAGCCCCCATTGCTAGTGCAGCAATGATTCGATCTACTTCGAAAGTAGCGGGACTAACATTTGATGATGCAACAGCCGAATGGATTGGTAATGCATGTGGCAACATGCCTTATTGGACCCGAAAAGCATGCTCGTACATTCATAGACATATTGATATTAGGGATAGACCATGTGTTGTTCAAAGGGAAACGGCTGAACGTCTAGTAAGAAACTTTGTGGAAGTAGAAGGTGCTGCTATTGCAGAGGTTGCATTAAATCATCTATTTAGAGTACACCCTGAAGTATATAATCCAGCCAAGGCTGTATTGGAAGGTCAAGCTTGTAATAAGTCAGACTTCCTAATATCTACGCTATTAAGATATGGCGTACTGCAAGAGAGAATAGGTAAAATACAGCTAGGTAGTATTATGATCGAAGAGGGCTTGAGATTATATGAAAAAAAACGAGCCTCCACATCGGAATCTGTTGTTGAAACCGGACAAATTATCTCTCAAACCTTACTTTTCACTCTTGATGAATGGGCAGATGAACTGGCCCTTATTAACGCAAGCAGAAATAAACTAGAAAAAAGATTACGTGCTCTCGGATTGAATTTTATAAAATTCTCATCTCTACAGGATAAATCTAAAGGAACACCATCTGACAGAATACAGAAATGCATTGAAAAAAACAGGTTGGAAAAACTGAGGCATCTTCCGCCAGATGACTTAATAGAAAAACTTCTTTGGTCAGAACTAATGCGATTAATAGAAAGGGAATGGAGTGTGTTTTCATCAATATTTCATGACTTGCGCCTATTCAAAGAACATTCAGAATTGATAAATGAGAGACCAGACGCTCATGCAAAAGATGCAGATGGAGCAGATATTGCACACTACAGAAGATCACTTCGATGGTTGGAAGAAGCCGTTCAAAGAACTAGCACCTAACGGTGAAAATCTAGGGCACCCACCTTTTTGAGCCAGCCATTACCTGGCTGGCTATATCTCTCACCATACACGGCTCTTCCTAGAACCCGATAAATATCTTGTACACCAGCGACATTTAGCCGGTGGGGTCACGTGTTCAGACATGGCAATGCCTGACATCCCCAAAAAATGCCAAGGGAGTAACAAAAAGGTGGGTGTCCCAATTTAGAAGATATCGAGCCGCCGTTCTGAATGTTCGGAAACAAAAAACCATCCCGCCCGGGATAGTTTTTATTGGATGGATCGCAAGGTGAGAGCCCTCTTACCACCGCCCCTGGGGTGGTTGCTGGTTACGCGACTCCACCATGGCGATCAGGATGGCCATGAAGCTCGATATCAGCATCAGCACCATGGCGATGGGCAGCGAGAACAGGGCGTAATAAGAGCGCCCGATTTCTGCCAGGACGGTGTCTGCGGTCACCATAAAAGGCAGCGGCAACAGTATGAACAAGGCGAAGTAAAAAATGATCCTGGCGATCATCAGGGGTGTCTTGAGGGACTGGGTCACTATTTTTCGGTACGGCCACATGATGGTTTGCTCCCTGCACTGTGGTGTTGTTGTCGGTCAGCCGCACCTTCGAGGTATCTGCGGCCCTGCTCGCCCATGAAGGGTATCAATCAGCGCCCTAATTTACCGCCAAGGGGCGCCGGGTCAATGGGCCCCAGAGTGTCGGACATTGCCCGCAGATATGATTGTGCTGCCAATGGCGAGGATAACGACAAGAGTACAAAGCCAAAGTGCATCCAGCCGCATCAATCGCTGACAGAGCGCCCTCCATCAGCAGGTCGTGAGGTGCAACCAAAACGGGGAGTTGTGCCAACGCCTGCGCTGTGATGCTCCCCTCCCCCACAGAGTGAAACACTGCACGCGGCTCAGTTTTCCTGGCATGGGATTCCCGGCATGGCGTGGCGCTAGTCGGTAGCAGGCTGGTCGCCGGGTTGCAGTGCCGCCAGCAGCGCAGTGCCGTAGGAGTTGTCGACGGTGCAGCGCCACTGCCCGCCGGGCTCTTTGCGAAACACATAGGTGGCGCGGCGGGTCTCGTCCACCATGCCGCCTTGCGCGTCCGGGTAGCGCAGCCGAGTCTCCATGATCACCAGGGCGTTGTCGGCCCCCTCTATCACCTCCATGGCCCCCTGGGTCACCTCAAGCCGGCCGTCAAAGTAATCGGAGATGGCGGTGAAGGCGCGGCGGATGGCGGGAATGCCGCGCGCCACCATGCCGGGTTTGACCACCAGGGCGGCGTCCTCTGCATAGAAGGCCATCAGGGCGTCGAAGTCGCGCCGGGAGATGGCTGCGTCGCAGGTCTCGATCAATGTGCGAAGGGGATGTGGGCTCATACAGTGCTCCTTAGGATCTGCTCACGCTCTGATCGTGAAATGGTGCTTAATCCAATGCGGGTTTCCCCGCCCTATACCGGACATAAAAAATCCCCCGCTCTCGATATAAAAGCGGGGGATCTTCAGCGTCTCATGGCGGCTTAACCGAGCAGGAAGGCCTTGAGGCGGCCAAAGTCGGCGGGCAGGTTGTGGGACAAGAGCGGCAGGGCGGCGTGCTTGGCGAGCGGGCCCGGCAGCGGCACATCCAGATCCAGGATCTCGTCCACCGACTCCTTGAACTTGGCGGGATGAGCGGTGCAGAGGAAGACCCCTACCTCGTCCTCGGCGAGCTGCTCGTTCAGCAGATCCCAGGCGATGGCGCCGTGAGGCTCGCACAGGTAATCGAGCTGATGCAGGCGCTGCAACGCATCGCGAGTCTCGGCATCGCTGCGCATGCCAGAGCCCAAGGTCTCCAGCGCCCAGCCTTCACGGCGGCACAGCTCTTCCACCCGCGGCCAGTTGTTGGGGCGGCTCACATCCATGGCGTTGGACAGGGTCGCGACCGTCTGGTGCGGCTCCCAGCTGCCGGTTTTCAGGTAGCGCGGCACTGTGTCGTTGGCGTTGGTCGCGGCGATAAAGCGCTTCACCGGCAGCCCCAGCGCCTTGGCAATCAGGCCCGCGGTGAGGTTGCCGAAGTTGCCGGACGGCACGCTGATGACTGCCTTGGCGCGGTCGGCTTTGGGCAGTTGGGCCACCGCCTCGAAGTAGTAGCAGACTTGCGCCAGCAGGCGGCTGATGTTGATGGAGTTGGCGGAGTTCAGACCGATGGCCTTTTTCAGCGCCTCGTCGTCGAAGGCATCTTTGACCAGCGCCTGACAGGCATCGAAGTCGCCGTCGATGGCGATGGTGCGGATGTTGCCGCCGAGGGTGCAGAACAGCGCCTCCTGCAGGGGGCTTATCTTGCCCTTGGGGTAGAGAATGACCACCTCGATCCCCTCCAGGCCGTAGAAGGCGTGGGCCACGGCGGCGCCTGTGTCGCCGGAGGTGGCGGTGAGTATGGTGATCTTGTCGTTGGTCCTGAAAGTCGCCAGACACTGGGCCATAAAGCGGCCGCCGAAGTCCTTGAATGCCAGGGTCGGACCGTGGAACAGCTCGAGGGCATAGGTGCCGTCTTTGAGCTTCACCAGGGGCGCCGGGAAGGTGAAGGCAGCGTCGATCAGCTCGCTCACCTTGGCGGCGGGCACTTCGTCCCCCAGCAGGTGGCTGATGATGCGAGCGGAGCGCTCGGCCAGCGGCAAGTCCAGCAGGGCATCCACCTCGGCCAGGGGCGCGATAGTTTCGGGGAAGAAGAGCCCCTGCTCGCGGCCCAGACCCTGGCGCACCGCCTGGGCAAAGCTCACCTGTTCACTCTTGTCCTTGATATTGTAAAGATTCATAGCTCGCTTCCTGTTACCCGTGCCCCGGCCATGTCCAGTTTGCAGACCCGGGCAAATCCATCTTCGTTCTGCACAAAATGTGCATCCATCCAATCCTTCATGCGCTCGGCCTGGGCCAGATCCTTCATCACCACGAAGACGCTGGGGCCCGAGCCCGAGATGCCGGTGGCCAGGGCCCCATTCTGGGCCGCCTGGGCCCGCACCTCGTTGAAGCCTTCGATCAGCGCCGCGCGGTAGGGTTCGGCAATCACGTCTTTGAGCACGCTGGCCGCCAATCCCTCCTGCCCTGTGTAGCTGGCGTGCACGAAGGCCGCCAGGCGACGGCCATAGGTGAGGCAATCCTGACGGCGATACTGGGCCGGCAGTATGGCGCGGGCGGCGGCGGTGGAGACCACAGTACCCGGGTAGCAGACCACCCAGTACCACTGCTCGAACACAGGAATGCCCTGGCTGATGACGCCGTGCTCTTCGAGCACCAGCTGCATGCCGCCGAGATAGCAGGGGGCGACGTTGTCGTAGTGGACCGAGCCGGAAATCTTGCCTTCCATCTCCCCCATCAGCAGCAGCAAGTCGTGTTCATTGAGGGGGGCGCCGTGGAAGGCGTTGAGCCCTTCCAGTGCCGCCACCACGCTGCAGGCGCTGGACCCCAGGCCCGAGCCGACCGGCAGGTTCTTCTCCAGCACCATCGCCAGCGGCTTGAGGGTCAGGCCGCGCTTCTCCAGCGCCTCCCCATAGGCAAGCCAGCAGTCATAGAGGATGTTCTTCTTGGGATCGTCCGGCAGCTTGTGGGCGTAGCGGCCCACGGAGGAGAGGGCAAACGCCACATCGGCAGCCTTTACCTGGACGCGATCCCCCAGCAGGGAGCCATCCACGGGGGCGAGCGCCGCCCCCAGTACGTCAAAGCCCACGCTCAGGTTGGCGCTGGAGGCCGGGGCATAAGCGACCACGCTGCCGCCCTGCACCATGGCATCTTGTTCAAAATCGGGGTTCATCGCTGAACTCATGTTACAGCTCCTGCTTCCAGTTCTGGGTGCGCAGCACGTCGGCGAAGACACCGGCGGCAGTCACTTCGGTCCCTGCGCCATAGCCGCGCAGCACCAGGGGGATGGGCTGGTAATAGGTGGAGAAGAAGGCGAGCGCGTTCTCTCCGTCTTTCACCTTGAACAGGGGCTCGTCGGCACCGACCGCCTTGATGGCGACCTTGCACTTGCCTCCTTCGATGGAGCCCACGTAGCGCAGCACCTTGCCCTCGCTCTGAGCCAGGGCGAACTGATCGCGGAACCAGCCATCGGCCTCGGGCAGACGAGCCATAAAGGACTCCACATCGCCGCTCACATCAAAACCAGGGGGCAGCGCCTGCTCCACTTCCACATCGGAAAGCTCCAGCGCCATGCCGGCCTCGCGGGCCAGGATCAGCAGCTTGCGAGCCACGTCCATGCCGTTGAGATCGTCGCGGGGATCCGGCTCGGTGAAGCCGTTGCCACGGGCAATCTTGGTGGCGTCGGAGAAAGCCATCCCCTCGTCCAGCTTGCCGAAGATGAAGGAGAGCGACCCGGACAGGACGCCGTCGAAGGCACGCAGCTTGTCACCGGCCTTGATGAGGTTCTGCAGGTTCTCGATGACCGGCAGGCCCGCGCCCACGTTGGTCTCGTAGAGGAACTTGCGGCGAGTCTGGCGGGCGGTGCGGCGCAGCGCCTTGTAGTAATCCAGCGACCCTGTGTTGGCCTTCTTGTTCGGGGTGACCACGTGGAAACCGGCGGCCAGGAAGTCCGCATACTGGACGGCGACAGCCTCGCTCGAGGTGCAATCGACGATCACCGGGTTGATGAGGTGGCTCTCTTCCACCAGTTTCTTCACCGCTTCCAGGCTGAAGCTGTCACGGGCCTCCACCAGCTGCTCACGCCAGTTGGCGAGGCTCAGGCCATCCTTGTTGACCGCCATCTGGCGGCTGTTGGCGATGCCGACCACCCGCAGACCAGTGCCCTGTTCGGCGAGCACCGGCTGCTGGCGGGCAATCTGATCCACCAGGGCCGCGCCGACGCCGCCCACACCGACCACGAAGAGATCGATGAACTGTTGGCTGCCGAAGAAGTTCTGGTGGCACGCCTTGATGGCTTCCGCCACCTTGCGATCCCGCACCACCGCAGAGATGGAGCGCTCGCTCGAGCCCTGGGCGATGGCGACAATGTTGATGGAGGCCTGGGCCAGGGAGGTGAAGAAGCGCGCCGCCATCCCCTTGCTGGTGCGCATGCCATCCCCGATCAGGGAGATGATGGCGAGATCGCTCATGATCTCGAGCGGGTCCAGCAGCTGGTTCTTGAATTCCAGCTCGAACTCACGCTCCAGCACCTTGCGGGTCTTGTCGCTGTCATAGCTGTGGATACAGAAGCTGACGCTGTACTCGGAGGATGACTGGGTGATGAGGACGATACTGACCCCGGCGCGGGAGACGGCGGAGAAGATGCGACCCGCCATGCCCACCATGCCCTTCATGCCGGGGCCGGAGACGTTGAACATGCACATGCCGGAGAGATCCGAGATGGCCTTCACTTTCAGGTCATCATCCCCCTGATCGACCCCGATAAGCGTCCCCGGCCCCTGGGGATTGAAGCTGTTCTTGATGAGGCAGGGAATGTGGAACTGGGCCACGGGGGCGATAGTTTTCGGGTGCAGCACCTTGGCACCGAAATAGGAGAGCTCCATCGCCTCTTTATAGGAGAGGGTTTTGAGCAGGTAGGCATCCGGCACCAGGCGCGGGTCGCAGTTGTAGCAACCTTCCACGTCTGTCCAGATCTCGCAGCACTCGGCGTCCACACAGGCGGCCAGCACGGCGGCGGAGTAATCCGAACCGTTACGGCCCAGCAGCACGGTTTCGCCCTTGTCGCTGCCACCGGTGAAGCCCGGCATCAGGTAGAGACAATCGGTGCGCAAGCCTTTGGCTGCAAAGCGCAGGCGGGAGGCCTCGATGTCCACATGGGCTTCCAGATAACCGCCGTCGGTCACCAGCAACTGCTCCGGCACTATGAGATCCAGCTCGAGACCGCGCACCCGCAGCAGCTCGTGCATGAAGGCGATGGAGAGGTTCTCCCCCCGGCTCAGGATGCGGGCCTGGACGTTGTCCGGGCAGAGGCCCAGCAGGCGGATGCCCTGCATCAGGCGCTCGACCTGATCCAGCTCATTGGTGAGACGAGCCTGCAGCGCCTTGTCATCCAGCGCCGGGTAAGCCGCCTTCAGTCCCGCCAGCAGGCGGGAGAAGATGCCGTTGATCTCGAACAGGGTGGCGCTTGCATCCATGCCGCGACTGGTCTGCTCCACCAGGGCGACCAGGTGGTTGGTCACCTTGGCCGGTGCCGACAGCACCAGGGCAACCTGGGATTGGCCGTGGGTGTTCACCGCAATATCGGCGACCCGTAAGAAACGCTCTGCGTCGGCCAGTGACGACCCGCCAAATTTCAACACTCTCATCGCTTTCTCTCCCTGTAAATCTATGAAATTCAATCTAAAAACCAATCCAACAAAAAGGCCCGTACTGGGTGGGTACGGGCCTTTTAAGATTTCTGTGCTTGTTCGTCAGCGCATCAACCGGCCCCAGTGCCACCTGTGGTGGTACCGGTAATAATGGTGGTGGTGATGATGTTGGTGAATAGCTGCATGACGAACACTCTTGAACGAAACTGGTTGTTAGCAATACCTTGCCGGACCTTGGGCTGTCAACCTAAACCTCTTTGCTACTCACGCCCAAATCGGCGCGCAAGGTCTTTGCAGAGCAGATGCAGCATATTCAGATCCCGCTGTGGCAGCATGGGCACTCGGTCCATTACCCATTGATGCAGTTTTTCATCCTGAGAAACTCCGAGTTCACCAAGTAATTCTGCTGTTTTTGATTTGAGTACGCGAACCTGCCCGGCACCATCAAAATTTTCTGCTACCACCTGGGACTCGTCCAGCAGGGGACTCATCTCGTAGGCATACAGCATGATCGCCTGCCCCAGATTCAAAGAGGGATAACTCACCTTGAGGGGCAGGTAGCTGATGAGATCCACCTGGGCAAGCTGTTCGTTGGAGAGACCCGACTCCTCGCAGCCAAAGACGATGGCCACTTTCTCGAGGGAAGGCTTGGCGCGGATCTGATCGCGGATCTCGGCCGGGGTGAGGTAGTGCTGATAGCGGCCACGCTGGCGGGCCGTGGTGGCGACCACCAGATCCATGTCGGCCAGGGCCGCTTCCAGGGTGTCGAAGGCTTCTGCCTCGGCCAGGATCTCCTGGGCGCCATGGGCGACCCAGCTCGCCTCCTCCTCTTCGTGTACCCGGCTCCCCACCAGTCGCATGGCATCGAAGCCCATGGTTTTCATGGCGCGGGCGGCCGCACCCACGTTCGCCGCGCGAGCGGGGGCCACCAGTACAAAATAGAGTTTCATCGGGTTTCTCCTGAACAGGGCCGACGCCGCGAACTGCAGCAAACCGCCGGCAAAACAGGGGCGCAATCTACCGTTTATCCCCGAACATTGCCACTTGAACAGATGTTTGGATGTTGCCATAGTGGCCGGACGAGTGGGCCCCCGACCTACCGGCACAGACGCCATGGGCCCGATACATCACAAGGAAGAGAGAGATGCAGCAGCCATTGGAACAGGCGGTCGCCGAGACGATCTTGCAGCGTTTCGAATCGTTTTACAGCCGCTTTCTCGAGATAACCCAGGGCAGCAAGAGCCGCTTCGAGAACAGCGACTGGTTGGGGGTGCAGCTCGCCGGGCGCGAGCGCATTCGCCTCTATGATCATCACGTCGGCGCCACCACGGCCCTCATCAAGCAGATGATGGGGGAGCAGTTGCCGACCCAGGCCCTGCTCAAGCAGGTGAAGGGAGCCTTCAGCGATCTGCTGCCCCGCTGTGAGAACTTCGAGGTGGCGGAGTCCTTCTTCAACTCCGTCTATCGCCGGATCTTCCGCCATCGCAACATCCGCGACGAGAACCTCTACATCCACCCCTTTCGCAGCCGGGGTGAGCACCCGGATCTGAGCGCTCTGCTGCGAGTCTATCGCACCGACCTTGCCCACCTGCCCCAGACACTGAGCCAGCTGCTCGGGGATTACAGCTTCACCCTGCCCTTTGAGGACAAGCAGCGGGACATCATCGACATTCACCGCCATCTGGCAGAGAGCGGCCCGGCCATATTGCACGAGGAGCCGTTCGCCATCGAGCTGCTCAAGGAGGTGTTCTACCGCAACAAGGGGGCCTATCTGGTGGGGCTCATTCGGGTTAAAGGCGAGGTGCATCCCTTCATCCTGCCCCTGCTCAGCACGGGCCAGAGCATCTATGTGGACACCGTCATCTTCGAGCCTGAGCTGGCCTCCATCGTATTTGGCTTCGCCCGCGCCTACTTCATGGTCTATGCCCCTGTGCCGGCCCTGTTCGTGCTCTTCCTGCGCCAGATCATGCCCCGCAAGCCGGACTACGAGATCTACAACGCCATCGGCTGCCAGAAGCACGGCAAGACGGAGCTCTATCGCCACTACCAGCAGCACCTGGCCCAGAGCCGGGAGCAGTTCGTCATCGCCCCCGGCATCAAGGGGATGGTGATGAGCGTGTTCACCCTCCCCTCCTACGATGTGGTGTTCAAGGTGATCAAAGACGAGTTCACCCCGCCCAAGGATGTGAGCCACGAGCAGGTGAAGGCGAAATACCGGCTGGTGAAACAGCACGACAGGGTGGGCCGCATGGCCGACACCCAGGAGTTCACCAACTTCGAGTTTCCCCTGGACCGCATCTCCCCCGAGCTCCTGGCCGAGCTCAAGTCGGTGGCTCCCTCGGCGCTCACCATCACCACCGACAAGCTGGTGATCAAGCACCTCTACACAGAGCGCAAGATGATCCCGCTGAACCTCTATCTGGATCAGGCGGACGAGCAGCAGACCCGGCTCGCCCTGGAGGAGTATGGCAACGCCATCCGGCAACTGGCGGCAGCCAACATATTCCCGGGTGACATGCTGTTCAAGAACTTCGGCGTGACCCGCCACGGCCGGGTGGTCTTCTATGACTACGACGAGATCTGCTACATGACGGAGTGCAACTTTCGCCAGATCCCGCCGCCGCGCTACCCGGAGGATGAATGGAGCGCCGAGCCCTGGTATTCGGTGGCCCCGAACGACATCTTCCCCGAGGAGTTCGCCACCTTCCTGCTGCAAAAGCCCCAGGTGCGGGAGATCATGATGCAGGTGCACAAGGAGCTGTTCGATGCCAACTACTGGAAGATGCTGCAGGGCAACATCAAGGAGGGGGTGTTCGAGGATGTCTATCCCTACAGACGCAAGAAGCGCTTTCGTTTTCAACGGGGAGGATGAGCCCGGCTGAAACAGCAAAAAGGGACGCCGTGGCGTCCCTTTTTCTGGCGTCAGGCTGCGACAGCCCCTGACGACAAGCCCGCTTATTTCACCGCATCGAAGGTCAGCAGCGTGGCCTTGCCCGCATCCTTCAGCACCAGCTGTTTGCCGCTTATCTGGAAGCTCGCCACCTTCTCCAGCGTCTGCAGGTAGTTCATCTCCTTGCCGGCCAGATCCCCTGCGCACATCATGCGCGTCGAGCCCATGGCGCCCAGCGTCAATACGCCGTCGCCCTGCTGGGTGATGCCGCCAAAGTAGCGGTTGCAGCCGCCCTTGCCCGCCACCTTGTCACCGGCGACCTGCAGGGTGAAGGTATCACCGCTCGCCCCTTGCAACTGCCAGGTAGATGCTTGCAGCTCTGCCAGGGTGGAACCCGTTGCCATGGCGCAGCCTCCCAGGGCCAGCGCGGCCAGCAGGGTCAGTTTCTTGTTCATGAGTTCACCTCGTGATGGAGAAAGTCGTGAAGACACAGAGTGAGGGGGCTTGTTTAGCACGACTCTGGCGTCGATTAAAACTCTTTTATTGTGATCGGGGTTCCCTTTACTCCCTGCTGGCATGTGCCATGCTTGTAGTCCTGTTCGGACCCAGGGAGGGGAAACGAATGGTCAAGTCTCTCGTCATCGCACTCGCATCAAGCCTCGCCTTTTCGGCCCAGGCTGCCGACTGGAGTTTTCTCCAGACCGAATCAGACAGCCAGCTCTACGTGAAAAGCTATTCCGGCGTACTGCTCGGCAACCAGACCCATACCGGCGACAATTTCGATATCTGGCTCATCAACACCGGCTACCAGTATCCGGTAGAGGATGACATCAGCCTCTACATGGAGGCCGGGCCCGCAGTGGGGCGCCACAGCGAACAGGCCGGTTTCAATATCAGCTCGGGGGTGCGCTACCGCCTCTCCCCCTCGCTCAACATCGGCAGCCAGCTCAAACAGCTGGAAACGAGCAAGGCCAGCACCCTGGTGGAGCTCAACAGCAGCCTGCTGGTGACGCCGCAGCTGGCCATCACGGCCAACTACGGCCTCAGTGCCTTCAGCACAGAGCACTTCCTCACCCTGGGGGTAGGTTTCAACTTCTGAGGGATCAGAGGAGCCTGGCGCCACTGACCAGCACGCCATTGAGATCGGCGTAGACATAATCCCCTGGCGCTATGCTGACCCCGGCAAACGACAGCACCACATCCAGCTCCCCCTGTCCGCGTTTCTCGGTCTTGACCGGACAGGCCGCCAGTGCCTTGACCCCCAGCGCCAGCGTCGCCAGGGTACCCAGATCCCGCACGGCACCGTGGATAAGAATCCCTTCCCACCCCTGCTCCACCGCCTTGATGGCCAGCTGGTCTCCCAGCAGCGCCCGGCGCAGGGATCCGCCCCCATCGATCACCATCACCTTGCCATGACCTGGACGGTTAACCAGTTCGCGCACCAGGCTGTTGTCCTCGAAGCAGGAGAGGGTGACCGCTTGGCCGTAAAACAGCGGCTTGCCGCCATAATCGTGAAACAGCGGCTCTGCCACCTGCAGGGCATCGCCATGTTGATCGCAAAGGTCGGGCAGTAGATCCAGCATTGTCAGCATCCTTCCATGGAGTGAATGAGTCCGCTCATTCTTTCATCATGTGGACAGGCTGACAATCCAGCGAACCGCCGCTATCCCCGTATGGTGTGACCCGTTCAGCCTCTCATCATGCAGAGGATCTGAGAGTCCAGCGGGAAGCCAGCTTGCCAAGGTGGCATGGCGCCCCCTTCAGCAGGACGGGCACCAGCCAGAGTTCCCCCTCCTCCACCCAGTAGAGGGCGTTCTGCCCGAAGCGGGCGGCCAGCCGCATGGCTTCGGCCCGAGGGAGACGCAGCAACAGGGACGCCTCCTGCCAGCACTCATCCGGATCGCTGCCCCACACGGGCCCCATCACCAGGGCATCGGCAAGCTGGCGTGACAAGGCACGTTGACGCCGGGCATTGCGGCGCATCCCCACCCACCGACTGGCCGGATTCCATGCCGTGACGATGGCGTAGGCAGGCCAGGGGGGCGGGGCGAAGGGGGCAATAAAACACACATTTCTGTAGTTTTCCCACAAAGTCATGTCAACCACATGTTGCATCCCATTACATTTCTTAAGGGCGAAAAAGCGAGCCAGCCCAAGTATGATGCAGCGAACCTCGGGATTGACTTATATCAAACCTGAGTTAAAAAGTTGCTATCTGACGGCAAAGAGTGTTGTTATGCGCCTGTTAACTGATAAAATGCAGCAACTTTTGTAATGGACTACCCTTCCAGGCTTCTCTCGATCAGACTTGTTGAGAGCCTATGTGCGGCACAGGGATGTTTGCCAACATAGATACCAAATTCGCGATGATTCGACCTGATATTCATACCCAGGATGACGTAATAAATTTTCAGGACCGGTCGGATAACGCCAAAGAGTGTTAAAATTTCGATAATTAACTGATAAGAATCTGGGAATACTCATGCAAACACCACATATTCTGATCGTCGAAGACGAGCTGGTCACCCGCAACACCCTCAAGAGCATTTTCGAGGCCGAAGGCTACATAGTGCTGGAAGCCAACAATGGCGACGAGATGCATCAAGCCCTGACCAGCCACACCATCAACCTGGTGATCATGGACATCAACCTGCCAGGCAAGAATGGCCTGCTGCTGGCACGCGAGCTGCGTGAAGATGACAACATAGCCCTGATGTTCCTGACCGGCCGTGACAACGAAGTGGACAAGATCCTGGGGCTGGAGATTGGCGCCGATGACTACATCACCAAGCCGTTCAACCCCCGCGAGCTGACCATACGTGCCCGCAACCTGCTGAGCCGCACCATGAACGTGGCCGCCGGTGGCGAAGAGAAGAAGCTGGTGGAGCGTTACCTGTTCAATGGCTGGGCGCTGGACATCAACAGCCGTGCTCTGGTCAGCCCGGCGGGCGACATGTTCAAGCTGCCCCGCTCCGAGTTCCGCGCCATGCTGCACTTCTGCGAGAACCCGGGTCAGATCCAGACCCGTGCCGAGCTGCTCAAGAAGATGACAGGCCGTGAGCTCAAGCCCCACGACCGTACAGTGGATGTCACCATACGCCGCATTCGCAAGCACTTCGAGAGCGTGGGCGATACCCCGGAAATCATCGCCACCATTCATGGCGAAGGCTACCGCTTCTGTGGCGAGCTGGAGCAGGAATAATCCCCTGCCCGGTGAAGCGAGAGGCGCCTGTGGGCGCCTCTTCTGTTTATGGCGGGCGCCACCGCGCGAGCCCGCCAAAACAAAAAGCCCACTCAGTCGAGTGGGCTTTTGCATGAAAGCTGGAGCGGGCAGCGGGAATCGAACCCGCATCATCAGCTTGGAAGGCTGAGGTAATAGCCATTATACGATGCCCGCAAGGCATCAAGAACGCAGTAGATACAAGGCATGGAATCGGCGTCTGAAGAGACGTGCCAGAAGGAGGCAGCAACGAGACGGGACAGGTACCGGGTATCAGAATGTGGAGCGGGTGATGGGAATCGAACCCACGTATGCAGCTTGGGAAGCTACCGTTCTACCATTGAACTACACCCGCATCAGTGGCCTCTACTATATGCATTTTGCCGGCGAGCGCAATCACCGCCTTCGTGTTTTTTGCCATAAATCAAGCTGTTCGACCAACTATTGAGCATGAAGCTGCTTTTTCAAACAAAGACCTTCACACTCCCGGATCTGCGAGGTTGCCAAGCCGTGGGGGCGACGATAGTCTTGCGCCACTCGACCGAGGAGGGTGGTAATGGACAAGAACAAGCAGAAACATCTCTATGGCTGGTTGCGCAAACAATCGGGCCATGGCCGGCGCTGGATCGGCCTTTCCATTGGTCTGGGCATGGGTCAGGGCATACTGATGGTGATGCAGGCCTGGCTGCTGGCCACCCTGCTCCACGGCTTCATCATAGAGGGCACCACGCCCGAGCAGTCCATTCCCCTCTTTATTGCCCTGCTGCTGGTAACCCTGACCAAGGCCGCGCTGGCCTATGGCCGTGAGGTGGCAAGCTTCAAGGCGGGCAGTGCGGTGCGCCAGGCCATCCGCGAGCTGGTGCTCACCCGCCTCGCTCGCCTCGGCCCTGCCTATATCCAGCGCCGCCCCGCCGGCAGCTGGGCCAGCCTGCTGCTCGAGCAGATTGAAGACATGCAGGAGTTCTTCTCCCGCTATCTGCCCCAGATGGCCATAGCCGTCTTCATCCCCCTGGTGATCCTGGTGGCCGTGTTCCCGGTCAACTGGGCCGCCGGCATCATCTTGCTCGGCACAGCGCCCCTCATTCCGCTCTTCATGATCCTGGTGGGCGTCGGCGCCGCCGATGCCAACCGCCGCAACTTCCAGTCCCTGGCGCGGCTCTCCGGCCACTTCCTCGATCGCCTCAAGGGCTTGCGTACCCTGCAGCTCTTCATGCGCACCCAGGCGGAGGGTGAGGCCATTCGCGACGCCTCGGAAGATTTTCGGGAGCGCACCATGGAGGTGCTGCGGCTCGCCTTCCTGAGCACGGCCGTGCTGGAATTCTTCGCCGCCATCGCGGTGGCCCTGGTGGCGGTCTACTTCGGCTTCTCCTACATAGATCACCTCAACTTCGGCAACTATGGCGTCAAGGTAACGCTCTTTACCGGCCTGTTCGTGCTGTTTCTCGCTCCCGAGTTTTACGCGCCGCTGCGGGAACTCGGCGCCCACTACCACGCCAAGGCGCAGGCCATAGGCGCCGCCGAGCAGTTGCTGGAGTTTCTCGAGGCCGAGGTCAGCGAACCGGCCTCAGGGAGTGCACCCTTCCAGGCCGATGGCCCCATCAGGGTGGAGGCCCGCGCCCTGGAGGTGCTGAGCGCCGAGGGCAAGGTGCTGGTCGGCCCCATCGATTTCACCCTTGAGGCAGGCACGCGCACCGCCCTGGTCGGGATCAGCGGGGCGGGCAAGAGCTCCCTGGTCAACGCCCTGCTCGGCTTTGCCCCCTATCGCGGTTCGCTCCGTGTCAACGGCCAGGAGCTCGCCGAGCTGGACATGAGCCAGTGGCGGCTGCAACTGGGCTGGCTTTCCCAGAACCCCCAGCTGTTCCACGCTTCCCTGAGAGACAACCTGCTGCTGGCCAGGCCCACGGCCAGCGATGCCGAGCTGGAAGCAGCCCTGGTACGGGCTCAGGCCTGGGAGTTTGCGAGGGAGAAGGGGTTCGACTACCCGGTCGGGGATCAGGCCGGTGGCCTCTCCGTCGGTCAGGCCCAGCGCCTCGCCCTGGCCCGCACCCTGCTCAAGTCCACCCAGTTGATGGTGCTGGATGAACCCACTGCCAGCCTGGATCGCCACTCCGAGCGCGCCATCATGAGCACACTCGAACAGGCAGCAGTGGGCCAGACCCTGCTGATGATCACCCACCGCCTCGATCAGCTCAGCCAGATGGACAACATACTGGTGCTAGAGCGCGGCCAGCTGGTGGAGCAAGGCCAGTTCGCACAACTCTGCCAGGCACAGGGGCCCTTCGCCCGTCTGCTATCCCAACGTTCAGGGGATTCTCTCGATGACTGATCTACTGCCGTTCCTGCGTCTCTACCGCCAGCACTGGCTCAGCCTCTCCCTCGGCCTGCTGCTGGCCCTGGTCACCCTGGTGGCCGGGATGGGGCTGCTCTCTTTATCAGGCTGGTTCCTCTCCGCCGCCGCCGTGGCGGGGCTGGCGGTCGCCAGTCGGGACACCTTCAACTACATGACCCCGGCCGGCGGGGTACGCTTCTTCTCCATAGTGCGCACCGCCAGCCGATGGGGTGAGCGAGTGGTGAGCCACGACGCCACCTTCCGGGTGCTCACCCGGTTGCGGGTCTGGTTCTGGCAACGACTCTCCCCCCTCTCCCCCGGCACCCTGGCCGGTTTTCGTCAGGCGGATCTGCTCAACCGTCTGGTAGCCGACATCGACGCCATGGATCACGTCTACCTGCGCCTCGTCACCCCCATAGGGGCGGCCCTGCTCAGCTGCGCCGGGCTGGTGTTCTTCCTCTCCTTCTTTGACAGCCGCCTGGCGCTGACCTTGGGGGCCATACTGCTCTTCGGCATGCTGGCCCTGCCGCTGGTGTTCTATTTCGCCGGTCGGGCCCCCGGTCGTCGACTCATCGCCGAAAAATCCACCATGCGCACCCGCATGGTGGATTACCTGGACGGCCATGCCGAGCTGCAGATGTTCGCCGCCGCTCCCAAGGCGCTGGCCGAGCTGCAACAGGCCGAGCAGGCCCTGATCCAGGCCCAGGCCCGCATGGCCAGGGTGAGCGGCCTCGCCAGCTTCTCGGTGCAGTTGCTCAGCGGCTGGACCCTGACCCTGATGCTGTGGTTGGCCGGTCACGGCGTCGGCGGTGGCACCCCGGACCCCATCACGGCGCTGATGGTGTTCGCCACCCTGGCCAGCTTCGAGGCGCTGCTGCCCCTGGCGGGTGCCTTCCAGCACCTCTCCACCAGCCTCACCTCGGCCCGTCGTCTCAACGAGATACTGCAAGAGGCCAAGGCGCCAGAGTGGGGAGAGGAGCAAGCGCCTGCGACTCAAGGCGCCTTGCAGATACGGGATCTCCACTTCACCTACCCCGGCCAGGACGGCCCCGTGCTGCGAGGCTGCACCCTGCAACTGAACCACGGCGAGAAGCTGGCGCTGCTGGGACAGACAGGGTGTGGCAAGTCCACCCTGATGGGCTTGCTGACCCGGGAGTGGACGGCCCAGACCGGCGAGATACTGCTGGATGGCAAGCCGCTGACCCAGTATGGCGAAGGGGCCCTGCGCGCCTCCTGCTCAGTGGTGAGCCAGCGGGTGCATCTGTTTGCCGATACCTTGCGCGGCAACCTCAAGCTGGCCGCCCCCAACGCCAGCGACGAGCGGCTGACCGAAGTCCTCACCCAGGTGGGTCTCGCCACCCTGCTGGCAGGCGAGGATGAAGAGGCCGAGAGCGGGCTGGACGCCTGGCTCGGGGATGGCGGCCGTCCCCTCTCCGGCGGGGAGCGCCGCCGCATCGGCATCGCCCGCGCCCTGCTGCACGACGCGCCGCTCTGGCTGCTGGATGAGCCGACCGAAGGCCTCGACAGCCAGACCGAGCGGGAGATCATGGCCCTGCTGCTCAAGCTGGGGGCAGAGCGCTCCCTGCTGCTCATCTCCCACCGCCTGCTGGGGCTGGAACAGATGGACAGGGTGGCCCTGATGGAAGAGGGCAAGATCCGCCTCTGCGCCCCGCACCGGGCGCTGCTGGAAGATGACTACTACCGCAGCCTGCACCAGCGGCTGGCTCCCGCCTGATGAAAGCAAATGAACAAGGGGCACGGATGTGCCCCTTGTCTTGTGGATAGTGCCAAGATCCCCGTCACACCTCGCCTCCCGGGCGAAAAATGGGGCTGGTCGCAGGCAGCGACTGACCCCTATAATGGCCCCCTCACTGTTCAACAAGACCTCGACATGAAACGCCTGATCCTGATGATGCCCCTGATTGCCTCCGGTTGTGCCGACTTCGCCTTCAACAGCAATCTGGACAAGGAAAACTTCGACGAGTATTTCAAGCCGGGCGGCGTCCGGATCTATGAGCAGAACCAGCTCGCCGACCTCAACTACCTCTACCTCGGCACAGTCGAGGGCGAATCCTGCCAGGCCGACGCCAACCAGGCGGTGCCCAATGCCGGTGAGGCCCGCACCCTGGCTCGTCGCCGCGTGGCGGACATGGGCGGCAACGGCGTCAGCTTCGACAAGTGCGCCGAATTCAGCGACGTGCCGGGCTGCCTGAAGCAGGTGATCTGCTACGGCCAGGCGCTGAAAGTGGCCGAAGAGAAGTAAGGTCTCGGCATGGCAATCGCCATAGTCCGCCTCGGCAGCCCCCGTCTCGAGGGTGAAGGCTTGCGCATCGGCACAGTGCGCCGTCCGCCTCGCGGCGTGCCCAAGAGCGATTTTGCCAGCCAGGATTGGTACGACGTCTGGTTCCCCAACCTGGCCCCCAGTCCCGAAACCATGAAACTGGGCCAGGCCGCCGAGACCCCGGCCCAGTGGGCCGCCTTCTGCAAGCAGTACAAGGCAGAGATGGCGAGCCCCGCTGCCCGCCACGATCTGGCGCTGCTGGCGGCCCTCTCCCACCACACCCAGCTGTCGGTAGGTTGCTATTGCGAGCAGGAGTCCCGTTGTCATCGCAGCATCTTGAAAGAGCTGCTGGTCGGCTGCGGCGCACAATTGCGCTGACGTCAGGGCAGACGAGAGAGGGCACCCCAGGGTGCCCTCTCTCGTTTTGCCTCTGCGCTCCCCCTGCCGATCTATGACGGCGAGTGCTCCCGCACCCGCTGCCGCAACGCCGCCTCCTCGGCCAGGGTCATGCCAGCCAGGGGCGTCTGCTCGTTGGTCGCCAGCCACGCCACCAGATCGGCCACCGTCTCCTCCAGCGGCCGGAAGTTCAGGCCATGAACGATGGCGGCCTCGGCACTGATGCTGCCATAGCCGGCAAACTCGGCCTGGATGTTGGGCAGCAGTGTGGGATAGCTCTGCCAGGGTTCGACCCCGGCCGCGATCAGGGCGGGCCAGGGGGTCCACTCCGGTTGCAGGGGGGAAGCCGGTATCAGGCGGGCCGCCAGACGCTCCACCCAGTCCACCAGCAAGATGCCGGGCTTGACGAGGTTGAAGCAGCCCTCCAGCCGCTGTTCGGCGGCCCGCAGCACGAACTCGGCGCAGTCGCGCACGTCCAGGTATTGCAGCCTGTCCTGCCCCTCCCCCGGCAGCAGCCAGGATCCTCCTTGTTGCACCCGTTGCACCCACCAGGCCAGGCGGCCGGTCGGGTCGAAGGGGCCGCACAGCACGCCGGGGCGCAGTATGCAGAGCCGCTCCCCCCAGCGGGCCCGATACTCGGCCTCGCACAATACCTTGAGCGGACCGTAGTCGCTGGCTGACTCGCCGGGGGCCACTTCGTGCAGTGGCGCCGACTCGTCCATCTCGGGCCGAGCGAAGTCACGATAGACGCTGATGGTGGAGATGAAGATGAGCCGCTCGCAGCGCCCGAGCAGGGCCGCCGAGAGGCTGGCCGCCTGTGCTGGGTCATAGCAGCAGGTGTCTATGGCCAGATCCCAGTGCAGTCCCTCCCCCAGTAAGGGGTCCAGGCTCTGATCCCTGTCCCCTTGCAGCTGGGTCAGCTCGCGCCAGTCAGGGTGCTGACGGTGACCCCGATTGAACAGCGTCACCTCATGACCCCAATCCAGGGCCAGCGAGGTGAGATGGCGGCCCAAAAACCCGGTGCCGCCGATAATAAGCAGTTTCATCCCTGTCTCTCCTGTGCGCCACGGTGCCATGACCCCGGCCAATCCCTTTCTTCCCCCACCCTACGCAAGTTGACGCCAGGGCACAGCCTCAGATGCCGCGCTCTGCGACCGGGATCACAGCGGGCAGCAAGGGCTCCCTCCTGTGGCGACGCCTGCGTTTTCGGTCCGCCTGTGCTACATTGCCGGGGTTTTCAGCCAGGATCCGCCATGAAGTTCGACATCGACACCCTAGGGATCATCCGCTCTCCCTACAAGGAGAAGTTCGCCATCCCCCGCCAGCCCGGCCTGGTCAAATCGGCCCGCGCCCGCCTGGAGCTGCTGCCTCCCTACGATCAGCCGGATGTGCTGCGGGGCATAGAGCAGTTTTCCCACCTCTGGCTCAGCTTCGTGTTTCACCAGACCATGGCCCAGGGCTGGCACCCGACGGTGCGTCCGCCGCGCCTCGGCGGCAACGAGCGGGTCGGGGTCTTTGCCACTCGCTCCACTTTCCGCCCCAATCCCCTCGGCCTCTCCGTGGTCGAGCTGCACGGGGTGGGCCGAGAGCGTGGCAAGCTGTGGCTCGATCTCGGCGCCGTGGATCTGCTGGACGGCACCCCAGTGGTCGACATCAAGCCCTACATTCCCTATGCCGACAGCCTGCCCCACGCCCGGGGTGGCTTCGCCCCCGAGGCCCCCACACCGCCGCTGTCGGTGAGCTTCACCCCGGAGGCGGAGCAGCAGCTCATGCCCTGGCTCAGGGCCCACCCCGAGCTGCGCCAGCTGGTGAGCGAGGTGCTGGCCCAGGATCCACGCCCCGCCTACAAGAAGGGCAAGCCGGACGACAAGGAGTACGGCGTCAGGCTGTTCGACCTCAATGTGCGTTTTCGCATCAGCGAGCCAGAATGCCTGGTATCGGCCATAGAGCCCGCCTGATCGTCACCAGCCCAGGCCCATAAAAAAACCACCCGCCCGGGTGGTTTTTTGCTGCCGCCGGATGGCGGCACTCAGAGGCGCTGCAACAACAGGCTGCCGATGGAGTAACCGGCGCCGAAGGAGCAGAGCACACCGCGGGCCCCGCTCGGCAAGTCCTGGTTGAACAGGTGGAAGGCGATGACGGAGCCCGCCGAGCTGGTGTTGCCATAGCTGTCCAGGATCACCGGCGCCTCCTGCTGGCTGGCGTCGTGGCCCAGCAGCTTGCGGCCGATGAACTGGTTCATGGTGAGGTTGGCCTGATGGAGCCAGAGCCGGCTTAAAGAGTCTGCCGCCCACCCCTGCTCATCGAGCTGAGTGCTTATCTGGTCACACACCAGGGGCAGCACCTCCTTGAACACCTTGCGCCCCTGCTGGCGGAACAGCTTGTCATCCCCATAGCGGGTACGCGGGCTGAAGCGGTTCAGGAAGCCGAAGTTGTTGCGGATGTTGTTGGAGTACTGGGTCACCAGCTTGCTCGCCACCAGTTGCCAGGGGTTGGCCACCTTGCAATCTTCTTCCCGCTCCAGCAGCACTGCGGTGCAGGCGTCGCCGAAGATGAAGTGGCTGTCTCTATCCCGGAAATTGAGGTGACCCGAGCAGATCTCGGGATTCACCACCAGGGCCAGTCTGGCGGTGCCGGCCGCCAGCAGATCCGCTGCAGTCTTGATGCCGAAGGTGGCGGAAGAGCAGGCCACGTTCATGTCAAAGGCCATGCCGCTCGCCCCCAGGTAGTGCTGCAGCTCGATGGCCAGCGCCGGATAGGGGCGCGGCATGTTGGAGGCGGCGACGATGACGAGATCTATCTCGCAGGGCTCGCGGCCGGCGGCGATCAGCACCTGCTCGGCGGCGGCCACCGCCATCTCCACCATGATGGAGGGCTGGTCATCGGGGCGCTCCGCCAGCAGGGGCTGCATGATGTCGGGATCCAGCACCCCCTCCCTGCTCACCAGATGGCGGCTCTTGATGCCCGAGGCCTTCTCGATGAACTCGCAGCTCGAATGCTGCTTGGCCGCCAGCTGACCGGCGTCGATGGCGGAGGCGTTCTCCTCGTTGTAGAGATCCACATACTGGTTGAAGGCCGCCACCAGCTCTTCGTTGCTGACGGCAAAGGGCGGGGTATAGAGGCCTGAGCCACTGATTACGATAGAGGTCATCTTTGCTCCTGGCCGGGTGCAATCCCGGCTTGTCTGTTTTTTTGGGTTCAGAGGTTCATAGCTGATCGATCGCTGCGGCGAGACCAGCCAGGGTCAGCGGGTGCATGCGCCCGCCAATCACGTCATTCATCAACTTGATGGAGGGGTACCAGAGCCACTCCTGCCTGGGGACCGGATTGATCCACACCAGCTTGGGGAAGTGATGCTGCAGGCGCTCGAGCCACACCTGGCCGGGTTCCTCGTTCCACTGCTCCACGCTGCCGCCGGGCCAGGTGATCTCGTAGGGGCCCATCTTGGCGTCCCCCACAAAAATCACCCGATAGTCGCTGCCGTAGGTGCGCAGCAAGCTCAGGGTATCGACGCGCTCCTGGGCGCGGCGGCTGTTGTCCTGCCAGACGAAGTCGTACAGGCAGTTGTGAAAATAGAAGAACACCAGGTGCTTGAACTCGTGGCGCAGGGCACTGAAGAGGCGCTGCACCTCGGCTACGTGGGCATCCATGGAGCCCCCCACATCGAAGAACACCAAGAGCTTGACCCCGTTGTGGCGCTCGGGGCGCAGCTTCACATCGAGCCAGCCCTGACGGGCCGTGCTGCTGATGGTGTCGTCGAGATCCAGCTCCGAGGGATTGCCCTTGCGCACCCAGCGCCTGAGCTTGCGCAGGGCCAGCTGGATGGCCCGCTGGCCGAGCGGCGAGTCGTCGCTGAAGTTGCGGTAGTGGCGCGCCTCCCACACCTTGGTTGCCTTGCCATGCTGGCCCTCGCCTCCCATGCGGATCCCCTCGGGGTGAAAGCCGCCATGGCCGAACGGACTGCTGCCCCCTGTGCCCACCCACTTGTTGCCGCCGGCGTGACGCGCCTTTTGTTCGCGCAGGCGCTGGTTGAGGGTCTCCAGCAACTTGTCGAGCCCGCCGAGGGAGTTGAGCAAGGCTTTCTCCTCAGAGCTCAATAGCCGCTCGAACTCCTTGCGCAGCCAGTCATCCGGCAGCGTCTCGGGCAGCAGTGGGATGGCCTCCAGCCCCTGGTAGTATTCGGCGAAGGCGCGATCGAAGCGATCGAGGTGGGCCTCGTCCTTCACCAGCAGGCAGCGGGACAAGCGATAGAAGTCGTCCATGTCCACGCTGGCGAGCCCGGCCGCCAGGGCACCATGGAGATCCAGCAACTCGCGCAGGCTGCAGGGCAGTTGGTGACGACGCAAATGGGTGAAGAAATCGATCAGCATTCAGCCGCCGCGCCGCGCCAGGAAGGCCAGCTTCTCGAACAGGTGCAAGTCCTGCTCCGTCTTGAGCAGGGCGCCATAGAGGGCGGGCACCAGCTTGCCCGGCTCCCGGCTGCGCAGCGCCTCGGGGGCTATGTCATCAGCCAGCAGCAGGCGGATCCAGTCCAAGAGCTCTGAGGTGGAAGGTTTCTTGCGCAGCCCCTCCACGTTACGCAGCTCGAAGAAGAGATCCATCGCCTCAGCGAGCAGGCTCTCCTTGAGATCGGGATGGTGGAGTTTAACAATGGCCTGCATCTCGGCCTTGTCGGGGAAGCGGATGTAGTGGAAGAAGCAGCGGCGCAGGAAGGCGTCCGGCAGCTCTTTCTCATTGTTGGAGGTGATGATGACCACGGGACGCTGGCGCGCCTTGATGCGCTCCCCTGTCTCGTAGACGTCGAACTCCATCCGATCCAGCTCCAGCAACAGATCGTTGGGAAACTCGATGTCCGCCTTGTCAATTTCATCGATGAGCAGCACAGGGCGCTGCTCGGCGCAAAACGCCTGCCACAATTTGCCCCGGCGAATGTAGTGGTGGATCTCCCCCACCCGGGGATCCCCAAGCTGGGAGTCCCGCAGCCGGGCCACCGCATCGTATTCATAGAGCCCCTGCTGGGCCTTGGTGGTGGACTTGATGTGCCAGCTGATGAGGTCGGCACCGAGCGACTCGGCGACCGCCTCGGCCAGCACCGTCTTGCCGGTGCCCGGCTCACCTTTGATCAGCAGCGGCTTCTCCAGCACTATGGCGGCATTGACGGCCATACTCAGTGACCTTGATGCGAGATAGCGATCGCTTCCTGCAAATCCCATGAGATCCATTCCTTTGGTCGCAGGAGAACCTCAGGGTCCTTCGGCGAGAGAGAATAAGTTCTATATGTTGTAATAACATATTGTTATAACGATTCGTCACTTCTCATTCAGAAACCACAGGGTAATCTTGTTTCATCGCCTTAACAAACACAGGGATAGCACCATGAGCAAAATTTTTGAGGACAACAGCCAGACCATAGGCAACACCCCGCTGGTTCGTCTCAACCGTGTTACCAAGGGCCGCGTGCTGGCCAAGATCGAGAGCCGCAACCCCAGCTTCAGCGTCAAGTGCCGGATCGGCGCCAATCTCATCTGGGATGCCGAGAAACGCGGTGTATTGACCCAGGGCAAGGAGATCATCGAGCCTACCAGCGGCAACACGGGTATTGCCTTGGCTTTCGTGGCGGCTGCCCGTGGCTATCCCATCACCCTGACCATGCCGGCCACCATGAGCCTGGAGCGTCGCAAGCTGCTCAAGGCGCTCGGCGCCAACCTGGTGCTGACCGAAGGCCCCCTCGGCATGAAGGGCGCCATCGCCAAGGCCAACGAGATCCTGGAATCCGAGCCGGGCAAGTATGTGCTGCTGCAGCAGTTCGAAAACCCCGCCAACCCAGAGATCCATGAGCAGACCACTGGCCCCGAGATCTGGGATGCCACCGACGGCGAGGTGGATGTGTTTGTGGCAGGTGTCGGCACCGGCGGCACCATCACAGGGGTCTCCCGCTATATCAAGCAGACCAAGGGCAAGGCCATCATCTCGGTGGCGGTCGAACCGGCCGAGTCCCCCGTCATCAGCCAGAAACTGGCGGGTGAAGAGATCAAGCCCGGCCCCCACAAGATCCAGGGCATTGGCGCCGGCTTCATTCCGGGCAACCTGGACCTGACCCTGCTGGATCGCGTCGAACAGGTGAGCAGCGAGGAGTCCATCGAGATGGCTCGCCGCCTGATGGAAGAGGAAGGCATACTGGCGGGGATAAGCTCAGGCGCCGCCGTGGTGGCTGCCGCCCGTCTGGCCGAACTGCCGGAGTTCAAGGACAAGACCATCGTCGTCGTGCTGCCAAGTGCCGCCGAACGCTACCTCTCCAGCGCCCTCTTCGCCGGCGTGTTCAGCGAGCAGGAACTGCAGCAGTAATTGATCGTCTTACATCAAAACAACGGCGCCCCTGGGGCGCCGTTTTCATTATGCGCTAAACTCAGTAGCCATCAGTGTCAGTCGGCCCCTTATTTTTTGGGGTAAAATAACAAACTTGGGCCTGACAAAAAAAGCAGACATTCTGTGATAAATCTCATATCCTGTGCCGCGTCACGAGGTGTTTACCGGCTAGGTATCACAAGGTAACAAAGTGTTATTTTTCGTTATAAATTAATTTCAGGCCAGTCCTGACGCGGCTTTCAGCCCGATAACGAAAAGACTTAGCCTGGACGCCGAATACTGCACAGAAAATTGACCTGGATTAAACCATTGCAGGTCTGATTTCGTTACTTTACAACATATCCATACTGACACGGTGAGACAGGAAGCCTCATTAGCGACCATCTCTCCACACAATATCAATAATATGGGGTGAAACCATGTACGAGAAGTCTGTTGTTATTACTGCTGAAAACGGCCTGCACACCCGTCCCGCAGCTCAGTTCGTGAAAGAAGCCAAAGAATTCCAAAGCGAGATCACTGTGGTCTCCGGTGGCAAATCCGCCAGCGCCAAGAGCCTGTTCAAGCTGCAGACCCTGGGCCTGACCAAAGGCACCAACGTGACCATCCAGGCCGACGGCCCGGATGCTCAGAAAGCCGTTGAGAAGCTGGTTGCCCTGATGGACGAGCTGGAGTAATCCAGCTTTACTCCTCCCCCACAGTCGTTTTAATAGGAAGGATTATGATATCTGGCATTCTTGCGTCCCCCGGTATCGCATTCGGTAAGGCGCTTCTTCTTAAAGAAGATGAAATCGTTATCAATCAGGGCAAGATTTCTGCTGACCAGATTGACGTCGAGATCAACCGCTTCCTCGAAGCCCGCACCAAGTCAGCCGCACAGCTGGAAGCCATCAAAGAGATGGCCGGTCGTACCTTCGGTGAAGAAAAAGAGGCCATCTTCGAAGGCCACATCATGCTGCTCGAAGATGAGGAGCTGGAAGGGGATATCAGATCCTTCATCAAAGACAACAAGGCGTCCGCCGACAAAGCCATCTATGAGGTGATCGAACAGTACGCCAAGATGATGGCCGAGCTGGATGACCCCTATCTGCGCGAGCGCGCCACCGACTTCCGTGACATCGGTACCCGTCTGGTGAAGAACGTGCTGGGCATCGCCGTTGTCAACCTGAGCACCATAGACGAAGAGGTCATCCTGGTCGCCAAAGACCTGACTCCGTCCGAAACCGCTCAGATCAACCTGAAATACGTGCTGGGTTTTGTCACCGACATCGGTGGCCGTACCTCTCACACCTCCATCATGGCCCGCTCCCTGGAGCTGCCGGCCATAGTGGGCACTAACGACATCACTGCGCGCGTCAACAACGGTGACATGCTGATTCTGGATGGCATCAACAACCAGATCATCATCAACCCGACCGCCGAACAGTTGGCTGAAGCCAAGAAATTCCAGGCCCAGTTCCAGGCCGAGAAGGACGAACTGGCCAAGCTGAAAGACCTGCCCGCCATCACGCTGGATGGTCATCAGGTCGAAGTCTGCGCCAACATAGGTACCGTCAAGGATACCGAGGGTGCCATCCGCAATGGCGCCGAAGGCGTGGGTCTGTACCGCACCGAGTTCCTGTTCATGGACCGTGATGCGCTGCCGACCGAAGAGGAACAGTTCAAGGCCTACAAAGAAGTGGCAGAGGCCATGCCGGATCAGCCGATCATCGTCCGCACCATGGACATCGGCGGCGACAAAGAACTGCCCTACATGAATTTCCCGAAAGAGATGAATCCCTTCCTGGGCTGGCGTGCCGTGCGTATTTTCTTCGATCGCGAAGACATCATGCACGCCCAGCTGAAGGCCATACTGCGCGCCTCTGCCTTCGGCAAACTGCGCATCATGTTCCCGATGATCATCTCCGTCGAAGAGTTCCGCAGCCTCAAGGCAACAGTGGAACAGCTGAAGGCCGAACTGCGTGCCGACGGCAAAGCCTTTGATGAATCCATCGAAGTGGGTATCATGATCGAGACCCCGGCTGCTGCCGTGATGGCTCATCATCTGGCCAAGGAAGTGGATTTCTTCAGTATCGGTACCAATGACCTGACCCAGTACACCCTGGCTGTCGATCGTGGTAACGAGATGATTTCCGCCATGTACAACCCGCTGTCACCCTCCGTCCTGACCCTGATCAAGATGGTAATCGACGCTTCCCATGACAATGGCAAGTGGACCGGTATGTGCGGTGAACTGGCTGGTGACGAACGCGCCACCCTGCTGCTGCTGGGTATGGGTCTGGATGAGTTCTCCATGAGCGCCATCTCTGTACCGCGTATCAAGAAGCTTATCCGCAACACCAACTTCGAAGATGTGAAGGCAATGGCAGACCAGGCTCTGAGCTATGCGACCGCCGCCGAAATCGAAGCCTGTGTAGATAACTTTATTAAGCAGAAGGCAGTCTGCTAAGATCGGCTGCAAACAGCGACAATCATCTCTAGGAGCTTTTACTATGGGTCTGTTTGATAAACTGAAGAAACTGGTCTCCGATGACAGTTCTGACACCGGCGGCATCGAAATCTTCGCTCCGCTGTCTGGCGAAATCGTGCCCATCGAAGATGTGCCTGACGTTGTCTTCGCCGAGAAGATCGTCGGTGACGGCATCGCCATCAAGCCGGCTGGCAACAAGATGGTTGCTCCGTGCGACGGCACCATCGGCAAGATCTTCGAGACCAACCACGCGTTCTCTCTGGAATCCGACTCTGGTATCGAGCTGTTCGTTCACTTCGGTATCGACACCGTCGAGCTGAAAGGCGAAGGCTTCACCCGCATCGCCCAGGAAGGTCAGAAGGTCAAGCGCGGTGATACCATCATCGAGTTCGATCTGGCCGTACTGGAAGCCAAGGCGAAGTCGACCCTGACTCCGGTCGTCATCTCCAACATGGACGAGATCAAAGAGCTGATCAAGATGACTGGCGCCGTGACCGTGGGCGAGACCCCGGTTATCCGCATCAAGAAATAATGCAACGCTGGCTGGTGCCAGCTGCTGCAACAAAAAACCGAAGCCTTGGGCTTCGGTTTTTTTATGGGCAACACCTTGGGTCCGCCTGCCCCTTAGCCATCTGGGGCTAGCTGGTTCCCTGACCGGGCAAGGGCAATCCGATGCAAAAGCGCGGTCAAGATCAAGGCATTGTCCGACAGGCCTTGTAGCATGGGTGTGGAAACCACGGGATCCCGGCGCCGTGCGTGACGGGATGGACCAGGGCGATGCAATGCGCCCTCCGGAAGGAGATGAAGATGCTAAAGAATACGGAACAACGTTATGGCAGCCTGAGCATAGGGTTGCACTGGCTGACCCTGCTGCTGATGGTGGCCGTCTATGGGCTGATGGAGTTCAGGGATATTTTCCCCAAGGGCTCGGCCGGACGCGACCTGATGAAGGAGTACCACTTCATGGTGGGCTTGCTCATTCTGGCGCTGGTGGTGGCGCGGCTGCTGGTGCGCTTTGGCAGCCCCTCACCACGCATAGTGCCCGCCCCCTCCCCCCTGATGCTCAAGCTCGGCCACCTCGCCCATCTGGCCCTGTACGGCTTCTTGATCCTGACGCCGCTGCTGGGTTGGCTGCTGCTGAGCGCGGGTGGCAAGCCCATCCCCTTCTTCGGATTAGAGCTGCCCGCCCTTATCGCGCCGGATGATGGCTTGAAGGGAACGATAAAAGAGCTGCACGAGACGCTGGCCAACATAGGCTATGCCCTGATAGCCCTGCATGCTGCGGCGGCCATCTATCACCATCATGTGCTCAAGGACAACACACTGACCAATATGTTGCCCGAGAAAAAATAGCCCGGGCGGACAACAGCAACAAAAAGGCTCCGATACCGGAGCCTTTTTGTTATGGCTGAAGCGTCACCCTCAGGGCAAGACCACCCGGCTCTCGCCGCCGCCGAGGGCTTCGACCCGGATCTGCACGCCGATCCGCTCCACCAGGGTCTGAACGTGGGAGATGACCCCGATCTGGCGACCGGCGGCCTGCAGGGAGTCCAGACTGGAGAGCGCCAGATCCAGGCTGTCCGGATCCAGGGTGCCGAACCCCTCGTCGATGAACAGCGATTCGACCTGGGTCTGACGGGAGGAGAGGCTGGAGAGGGCCAGCGCCAGCGCCAGCGACACCAGGAAGCTCTCGCCGCCGGAGAGGGAGTCCACAGACCTCACCTCGTCCCCCATGTCCAGATCCACCACTTGCAGCGCCAGATCCGTGCCGGGCACCCGCTCCAGCCGATAGCGCGGCGACAGTTCGCCGAGCTGGGCATTGGCCTCCAACAATAGACGTTCGAGCGTGAGGCTCTGGGCGAAGGTGCGCAGCTTGGCGCCGCTGGCGGAGCCGATAAGCTCGGACAGTTGCAGCCAGTGATCCGCCACCGCCTGCTGGGCGGCCAGCGCCTCCTGCAGGCTCCCCGCCTTCAGCGCCGCCGCCTCTGCCTGAGCCAGGGTGCTCTTGCACTGGAACAACTGCTCTTCCAGCTCGCCGCAGCGGGCCTCGCAGGCCCCCAGACGCTCGGCAAGGGCCTCGGCCGTGAGGGCGGCCAGCTCCCCATGATGCTCCCGATAGCGCGCCAGCTTGGCCTCCTCCTGAGCCAGCGCCCGCTGACGCTCGGTCAGCCGGGTGCGGGCCTCGGCCAGGGCATCGTCCAGACGCTGCAAGGCGGTGCGGCGAGCCCTGAGCTCATCCGGCGTGATGGCCAACAGCCGACGCAGATCATATTCGGCGATGCCGAGGGTGCTGGCATGGGCCGCCCAGCGCCCCAGCGCCTCGCGGCGACGACGGCTGCTCACCTGCCTGTCCTGCTCGAGATGGGTCAACCTGGCCTTGAGCTCGGTCTGCTTCTCCCGGGCGACCCGCAGCGCGGTCACCGCCTCCTCGAGCTGACTGGCCGCCAGTTGCAGCCGCTGCTGCCACTCCTGCTCGACCAGGGCGATGGCACGACCTCCGAGGCAGGCCTCCCGGCTGGCAAGCAGCCCCTGACGCTGCTGCTCATGCTCCTTGTAGTCGCGCTCCAGCTTGTGCAGCAGCTCGTTCTGGCTCTGCACCCGCGCCTCCTGGGCGCTCAGGGCCGGGGTCAGTGTGGCCAGCTCGCCCCCCAGCTGCTCCCATTCGCTCTGTCCGCGCAGATACTCCTCGCAGGTCTGCTGCCACTCCTGCCATTGCCGGCTGCCAAGCCACTGGCGCCAGGGCTCGGCCCCCATCTGTTCATCGAGACGGGCCTCCCCCAGTGCAAGGCGTTGGCGCAGTGACGCCTCCTGCTCGGCCAGCGCCTTCAGCTCGGCCTCCCACTCAATCTTCTGCCGCTCGGCATCCTGCCACTGCTGCTCAAACTGCTGATGGCGGGCGGTCAGCTCGGTCAGCTGGCTGCGCAGCCCCAGCAGCCTCTGCTGCCCCTGCTGGGCCTGCTGCAGTCGCCGCTGCCCGGCCACGAGATCCGACTCCAGAGTCTCCCCCTGCGCCAGCAGGCGAGCCAGCAGCTCGGTCCACTGCGCCGGGCTTTGCCGCAAGGGCAGCCCCTGCCCCAGCAGGGCATCCCCTCCCAGTTGCAGCCAGCGCTGGACCATCTGCTCGGAGCGCGCCTCCAGCTCGGGTTGATGCTGCTGACGGGCGACCAGCTGGCGAGCCAGCTCGACCCGCTCGCTCTCCCCCTGAATATGCTGATGGTTGAGCTGCTCCCACTCCAGATCCAGCTGACTGACACGCTCGGCCAGTTGCGCCAGTATGCCGGCCACCTGGGGCTGGCTCCGGGTGTAGGGATGCTCCTCGGCGCCGCAGAGCGGGCAGGGCGTGCCATCGCTCAACACGTGGCGATACTGCTCGAAGCTGGCCACGGCGCGGGCCTGCTCCAGGGCATGGCGCGCCTCGCCGCGCTGGGTAGCGAGCCGCGCCAGCGCCGGAGCCAGCTCCTCATGCTGGGCCTTCAGCCGGGCAAGATGCTGCTCGAGCAGCGTCATCTCCTGCAGCAAGCGCTCCTGCTGTTCGCTGTGGTTGCGGCCCGCCTGGGCCAGCTCCAGCAGTTGGCGAATCCGGGCCAGTTGCTCGGTCTGAGCCTGACGCTGCTCCTGCGCCCTGGCGACCTCGGCGTCCCACTCCTGCGCCTGCAGCTCATCGTGCAGCTGTTGCAATCGGGTACGCTCCTGCTGCCAGTAGTCGCGCTCCTGCTGCCCCTGCTCCAGCCGGCTGGCAAGATCCTTCAGGGCATGGCCCTTGTGCTCACGGCTTTGCAGCACCCGTTGCAACAACTCCCTGTCCGCCGCCCAGTCCTGGATGGCCGCCAGCAAAGGCTGCCACTGGCGCGCCAGCGGGGCCAGGGCCTTGCGCTCCTCGAGCCAGAGAGCCCACTGCTGACGGCGCACCGTCAGGGCCTCGACCCGACTAGCCTGCTGCTGCCACTCCTGCTGCAGCGCCAGTTGCAGGGCCCGTGCCTGGGTCCCCTGCTGCCGGGTCTCCTGCAACTGCTGGCCCTTCTCCTTGAGCCGGGTATCGAGCTCCTGCGCCCGCTTGAGCTCGGGTTGCAGGGCGCCCCACTCCCGCTCGGCGGCAATCTTGTCGGCAAGCAGTTGCTGCTCGCGCAGCGCGGCCTGCTGCAACACAGGTTCAACCTGCTCCAGCTGGGGGGCAAGCTGGCCTATCTGCAGCTCCTGCTGCTGCACCTCCAGGGTGAGGCGGGCGAGTTCGTCGTGATCGGCGCGGGCCACCTGGGCCTGTTCGGCGCGGGCAAACTCTTCCCGGCCGGACGCCGCCTCGCCATGGGCCGCCTCGGCGGCGGCCAGCGCCTCCTGCCCCTCCCGGCAGGCCTGCAACTGGGCGGCAATCCGTCCGTTGAGATCCCGCAAGTCCTGCAACAGCTGACGCTGCTGCTGTTCGTGCTTGAGGCTGGTGGAGAGGTTCAGCTGCCGGGCGACCCAGTGCTCGCGTGTCTCGTCGTCCATCAGGGCCACGTCGCCGAGCCGCTGCTGTATGGTCGCCAGCGCCTGCTGCTCGGCCCGCGCCCGCTCATGGGTCTGGATGGAGATGGCGGAGTAGAGCTCGGTGCCCGTCATCCGCTCGAGCAGGGCGGAGCGCTCATCGGCGCTCGACTTGAGGAAGGCGGCAAACTCCCCTTGCGGCAGTATCACTGCGCGGCGGAACTGCTCCCAGGAGAGGCCCACCAGCTCGTCGATGCGATCCTGCAGCTCCCGCTTGCTGCCGGAAAAGACCTGCCCCGACTCGACGTCGGTCAGGCTGCGCTCCTGGGCCTGGAAGCGCCCTTCCGAGCGATTGCGTGCCCGCCGCACCGCCCAGCGCGCCAGGTAGATGCGGCCGTCACAGCCGCGGAACTGCACCTCGGCATAGCCGCTGGCGTGGCCGCGGCTGAGGATATTTTTCACATCATTGGCGGTTAATTTTTCTTTTTCGTCTTCATCCGCTCGGCCAATTTTCTCAACATTCTTGCGATTGGCGATAAAGCGCGGCATCTCGTCATAGAGGGCGAGGCAGATGGCGTCGAGCAGGGTGCTCTTGCCTGCGCCTGTATTGCCCGTGATGGCAAAGAGCCCGGCAGCCCCCAAAGCGCCACCTGCGAAGTCGATGGTGAAAGCCCCGGTCAGGCTGGCCAGGTTTTCCCCTGCAAGAGACAAGATTTTCATGTGTTGGATTCCTTGACCTGCTCCAGGATCTCTTCAAACGACGCCACCAGTTCGGCCGCCGGCTCCCCCTCGAACTGCCGCCGATAGCAGAGACGGAACACCTCTGTGGGGGATAGCTCATCCAGCCTGCGCCGCTCGCGGCCATCGGCCAGCCCCTCCCCCGAGCCCTGATACTGGGTGCTGATGCGGGCCAGACGCACCGGCTTGCCCGCCATGGCCGCCAGAATGCGCTCGCGGATGCGGGCCTCGGGCTTGGGCAGCAGCAGCCGCACCTCGAGGAAGGGCTGTGCCTCCTGGGGGCAATCGGGCAGGGAGAGCGCCTCTATGGCGGTGAGCGCCTCCTCGAGTGTGCTCTGGGGCAGGCGGATCATCTCCACCGCACGGGGCACAGGGATCCGCTCCAGCCCCACCAACTTGCCCCCCTCAAACGTCACTTCCAGCACCTGATGGTTGTAGTTGGCCTCGGCGAGGGAGAGCGGCAGCGGCGAGCCGCTGTAGTGCACGCCCTCGGCCGGGCTCTGGGCCAGATGGAGGTGGCCAAGGGCGGTGTAGTCGGCAGTGGCGAAGATGTCGGCGGGCAGGGCATGCTGATTGCCGCCGAGCACCCGCCGCTCGGAGAGCTCGGAGAGCTGGCCCGCCGCCAGGTAGGCATGGCCCATGGCGATGAGCGCCTGGCCGGGTTCGCAGCGCGCACGGCCTTGCGCCAGCACTTCCTGGTAGATCTGGCGAACTCCCTCGATCAGCCGATCCTGTCCCTCTTCGAGCGGCTCCACCCTCAGGTCGCTGCTGCGAAGAAAAGGCACGGCGGCGCACCAGGCGGCAACCTTGCCCTCCCTGTCTTGCAGCGGCACCAGCAGGCGATCGGCTTCGAGCTTGCCCTCCCCGTCCCGGCTGATGCTGCCCACCAGATGCAGGTCGAAGGCCCGCAGCAGCTCGTGGGGGGCGTCCAGCTTGGAGGGAGAGTCGTGGTTGCCACCGACCAGCACCATGTTGAGGCGGGGCATCTCGGCGCGCAGCCTGGCCAGGAAGCGATAGAGTTGCTGCCAGGCGCTGGCGGGAGGGTTGGCGGTATCGAACAGATCCCCAGCTACCAGCAGGGCGTCGATCTGCCGCGTCTTGATGGTGTCGGTCAGCCAGTCGAGAAAGGCATCGTGTTCGAAGCGGCGCTCATGGCCATGGAGTTGATGGCCAAGGTGCCAGTCGGCAGTGTGCAGGATCTTCATGAAAAGCGGCTCGAAAGATAAGAGGGGGGGCAGTGGTACCCGATGAGGACAAGATGAGGATACGACCCTCTTTTTTCAAGCAAAACAGGCCGGTGACGTCAGATTCAGACGGCTTGGAAATGCATCTGGTACTGGGGATGACCGGTCAGGGGATCCGAGACCTCACCCCCGATCCTGAACCCGTGGCGGCGATAGAAGCGCACCGCCGGCTCGTTCTCCACGAAGACCCGGGTATGGAGCGCCCCCACCTGTTGCTTGGCCTCCTGCAGCAGGGCATGACCAACCCCGCGTCCCTGGCGGTCGGGTCGCACGAAGAGGGCGGCCAGGTAGTCATCCACCAGGGCCATGAAACCGAGCAGTTCCCCGCGCTCTTCAAACACCCAGATGCGGGCGTGGTCGAGGTAGCGGGTACGCAGCTCCTCCTGAGCCTGCCACCAGCAGGAAGCGTCAACGAAATCATGGGCCTGCAAGGATGCCAGCAGCCAGATCTCGACGATCTCTTCCATGTCTTCCGGCCGGCTCGCTCTCAACATATTCGCATCCTTGTTAACAATTTGAACACTCGCAGTCTAGGGGAGTTCGATGACAAGACGGGCGGTCAAGATGAGGCCATGTGAAGTCGATCGCCCTTTATTTAGCGAGAATGATTGGCTGATCACAAAGCGCCTCTCTAGTACAATGCCCGCCGGACAATCTATGAGACCGAGGACGCCATGTGGTTTAAAAACCTGCAGATTTATCGCTTTACCCGCCCCTTTGACCTGACCGTGGATCAGCTGGAAACCCAGCTCGAGGCCTGTGCCTTCACCCCGTGCGGCAGTCAGGACATCTCCCGGTTCGGGTGGGTCAAGCCCCTCGGCAAATTCGGCTCCACCCTGACTCACAGCGCCTCTGGCCATATCCTGCTCTGCGCACGCAAGGAAGAGAAAATGCTGCCGGGCACAGTGGTCAAGGAGATGCTGGCGGAGAAGGTCGAAGCGATCGAATTCGAGCAGGGCCGCGCCCTCAAGAAGAAGGAGAAGGAGGCGCTGAAGGAGGAGATCATGCATACCCTGCTGCCCCGCGCCTTCAGCCGCACCAGCCAGACCTTCGCCTGGATCAATCCGGCCGACAACCTGATGGTGGTGGACGCCGGCTCCGCCAAGAAGGCGGACGATCTGCTGGCGCTGCTGCGCAAGAGCATAGGTACCCTGCCCGTGGTGCCGGTGGCCCTCAAGAACCCGCCCGAAATCACCATGACCGAGTGGCTGAACGAGGGTAATCTGCCCGCCAGCTTCACCCTGGAAGACGAGGCCGAGCTGCGCAGTGCCATGGAGCACGGCGGCATCATCCGCTGCAAGCAGCAGGATCTGATGAGCGACGAGATCAAGAATCACCTGGCCAACGACAAGCTGGTGACCAAGCTGGCCCTGAACTGGGGCGAGACCCTGAGCTTCGTGCTGGGGGACGATCTCTCCATCAAGCGCCTCAAGTTCAGCGAAGAGTTGCGCGAGCAGAACGACGACGTCACCAGCGAGGATCCCGCCGCCCGCCTGGATGCGGACTTTGCCCTGGTGACCGCCGAGCTGGCCCAGTTCATCCCGGCGCTGTTTGCCGCCCTGGGTGGCGAAGAGCAGTCCCTCTGAGTTGTCCCTTGCCCGTAAAAAAAACCGCCTCGGCGGTTTTTTTTTTGATCCCGGGCGGCCCCGCCGACGCGGCAGGAGCAGCAGCCTCATAGAGCGCCGCGCTCCTGCAAAAGCCGGTGAAGCCGCTCGGCCAGGGCGCCATATCCCTGCGCGTTGAAGTGCACGGCGTCGGACTTGAGCCCGGGAGTGCGCAGCAGCTCGCCAATGCTGTCCTCGTCCAGCACCAGTCCGTACTGCTCTGCCAGCTCCCCGTAGAGGGGCGCACCATCGGCAAACAGGGACTTGCGGGGCACGGCCACCAGCAGCACCTGGGCGCCGCTGCCCTGCACCGCCTCTATCATGGCGGCGAGATTGGCCTTGAGCGCCCCCTCCCCGCTGCCGCGCAGCATGTCATTGCCTCCCTCCAGCAAGATCACCAGCGCGGGCCTGTGCTCGGCCAGCAGCGCCGGCAAGCGGGCCCTGCCCGCCTGACTCAACTCCCCCGAGACCCCGCCATTGATGACGGGGTGGCCGCTCAAGCTCGCCAGTACGCTGGCGTAGCTCTGGGCCGGACTGACCCCGCGCCCCTCGGTCAGGCTGTCTCCGAACGCCAATATGGTCTCCCCCGCCGCCAGGGGTCTGAACTCCGGCTCGCCACAGGCGGTCAGCAGCAGGCAGAGCAGCCCCGTCACGCAACGCCTCACCAGTCCCTCCTTGTGCATCCTGGGCCTCTCCTTGATATTTTTGTAACCATATGAGTATAAAGACAATCTTTCAATCGGGCTCCAACTGTGCCACATTCCGATGACTGTACAAGAAACCGACAAGGAGCCTGTCATGTCCCTCAAACCCCTCGCCCTGCTGGTGGCCTTCGGCCTGCTCACCGGCTGCGCCCCCCAGAGTGCCTTTCATTATGTCCCCCCTCCCCAGACCCTGACAGCCCCCGAGGCGGCCAGCGGCTGGACCGACAAGCCGGGCTGGCAGGGGCGAGACTTCATGGTGGCCGCGGCCAACCCGCTGGCGGTGGATGCGGGCTACCAGATCGTCAAGGCGGGAGGCAGCGCCGTCGATGCGGCCATCGCCGTCCAGCTGGTATTGACTCTGGTGGAGCCGCAATCTTCCGGGATCGGTGGCGGCTCCCTCATGCTGGTGTGGGATGGCAAGCAGGTGGCGGCCGTGGATGGCCGGGAGACGGCACCGGCGGCGGCCACGGATCAGCTGTTCATGAAGGATGGCAAGCCGATGGCGTTCTATGACGGTGTGGTGGGCGGCCGCTCGGTCGGCGCCCCCGGCACTGTACGCGCCCTGGCGCTGGCCCACGCCCGCTATGGCAAGCTGCCCTGGGCCAGCCTGTTCGAGCCTGCCATCACCCTCGCCGAACAGGGCTTCATCATCAGCCCTCGTCTGGCCACCCTGCTGGCAAAGGATCCCTATCTGGCCAAAGACCCCGAGGCCAGGGCCTACTTCTATCAGGCGGATGGCAGCCCCAAGGCGGCGGGCACCCGGCTCACCAACCCGGCACTGGCAGGGGTACTCAGAACGCTGGCACGGGATGGGGCCGATGCCTTCTATCGAGGGCCCATCGCCGAGGCAATGGTGGCCAAAGTCCATGCCCATCCCACCAACCCCGGGGTGCTGAGCGCCGCGGATCTGGCCAGCTACGGCGCCAGGCTGCGGGACGGCCTCTGCTTTGACTATCGCCAGAGCGAGGTGTGCGGCTTCCCGACGCCCTCCTCGGGCACCCTGGCCCTCGGCCAGATCTTCGGCATGCTGGAGAACCGCGACATGGCGGCCCTCAGGCCGGTGCAAGGGACGGACGGTCGGCTGGCCGCCTCAAGCGACGCCATCCACCTTTACAGCGAGGCGGCGCGGCTCGCCTTCGCCGACCGCAACCAGTATGTGGCGGACGGAGACTTAGTCGCCGTGCCGGTGCGCGGCATGCTGGACAAGGACTATCTCGCCGAGCGGGGCCGGCTCATCGGCGCCAAGTCCATGGGCGTCGCCCAGCCGGGCACGCCGCCACTGGCGCTGGCCCGTGGTCAGGATGCCACCCCCGAGCTGCCCTCCACCAGCCACGTCTCCATAGTGGATGGGGACGGCATGGCGGTCTCCATGACCAGCTCCATCGAGGACGGCTTCGGCTCCCGGCTGATGGTCAACGGCTACCTGCTCAACAACCAGCTCACCGACTTCTCCTTCACCTCGGTGGATGCCGCCGGTCTGCCGGTGGCCAACCGGGTGGAGCCCGGCAAGCGCCCGCGCTCCTCCATGTCGCCCCTGCTGGTGTTCGACAAGCAGAGCAAGCAACTGGAGATGAGCCTGGGCTCCCCCGGTGGCTCGGCCATCATCAACTACGTGGGCAAGGCGCTGCTCGGCACCCAGGACTGGGGGCTGAACCTGCAGCAGGCCATCGACCTGCCCAACTTCGGCAGCCGCAACGGCCCCACCGAGCTGGAGCAGGGACGCACGCCCCAGTCCGTTATCCAGGGGCTCAAGGCCAGGGGGCACGAGATAGTGCTCAGCGAGCAGACCTCGGGCTTGCAGGGGGTGCAACGCAATGCCGGTGGCTGGTTTGGCGCCGCAGACCCGAGGCGAGAGGGGGTTGCCAGGGGCGAGTGATCCCCTGGCGCACATCAACGGAGGCGGCGCATCGTCAGTGCCTGCTGGCCGCGGACAGGGCCTGACGGCCGCATCCCTACTCCTCCAGACCGGTTTGCGCACATTTGCACAAATAAAAACCCGGGCCTGTTGCCCGGGCTTGGCACTGAACGGCAGGGGCAAAGGCCGCCATGCACGCAATGACGGGAACTACAGCAGATCGTGCTTGTCCAGCAGCCGGTAGAGGGTGGCGCGCGAGATGTCCAGGGTGCGCGCCACCTCCTCCAGCTGGTCAGGGAAACGGGCCAGCGTCCGTTGCAGCGCCTGGCGCTCTGCCGCCTCACGCACGGCCTTGAGCGAGCCATCGAGCAACAGGGAGTCCATGTTGGTCAGCTCCATGTCATCGGCCTCGATGAAGGGGCCAGAACTCATGACGGCTGCCCGCTGTACCCGGTTGCGCAGCTCCCTGACATTGCCGGGCCAGCCATAGGACTGCATGGCCTGACGCGCCTTGTGGGTAAAACTCAGCATCCTCCCTCCCCGCACTTCTGCCAGGATATCGTCGGCAAGCAGCTGGATGTCCTCCGCCCGCTCGCACAAGGCAGGGGTGCGCAACCGCACCACGTTGAGCCGATAGTAGAGGTCCATGCGAAATCCACCGCTGGCCACCGCCTGCTCCACATCGATATTGGTGGCGGCGATGACCCTCACGTCCACATTCCGAGTCAGATGACTGCCCACGGCCTCTATGCTCTGCTCCTGCAAGAAGCGCAGCAGGGTCGCCTGATCCTCCAGTGGCAACTCCCCGATCTCGTCGAGGAACAGGGTGCCGCCATCGGCCGCCTCAATCTTGCCTATCTTGCGGCTCTGGGCACCGGTGAAGGCGCCCTTGACGTGGCCGAACAGCTCGGACTGGATCAGCTGATGGGGCATGGCGCCGCAGTTGACGGCCACAAAGGGACTGTCTTCGCCGAAGGTGCTGTAGTGCAACTCACGAGCCACCAGTTCCTTGCCGGTTCCGCTGGGCCCGGTCACCAGCACGGGCAGGCGACAATGTTGCAACCGCATGATCTGCTCGCGCAACTGGCGAATGGCGCTGCTCTCACCCTGGATGAAGCGCAGCTGAGCCGGCATCTTGGGGCGATGGCGCCGGATGAGCTGCGCCATTCCCAACGCATGACCCAGGCTGTGGGAGAGTCTTTCCTGATCGAGCGGGAAGGTGTGGAAATCATGGAAACAGGCTGCAAGCAGGTTGCGCAGGGCCTCGCTGGCCAGGCAATCACGCTCGATCAGGCCAATCCACAGGCTGCTGGAGTGTTGGCCAATCAGGGAATACAAGGCGTCATGCTGATCCGGCTTGATGGCCACCAGCACCAGGGGATAAGTCTTTTCCTGCAATTTCTGTTCTGCCACCGCCAGGGAACTTGCCTGCTCCACTTGCCATTCGCTTTTTATCAGCAGGCTTTCCAGCACGGCACATGAATTGATGAGTAACAATGCCGTTTCTGTCATAGGGAAAACTCCTTGTTATAGCCTCTGCACGAGAGAGTCTGACCATTGCTCTTTGAGGCTCACTCTTTCATCTGGCAAGGGCATAGCGATCATCAAATGACGCCAACTCAAGGTAACCAGACGATGATAACTATAAACCATCCCGCATTTAGACTGATGACACCACAATAATGAGACAGCAAAATTAACGGTGAGAAACAATAAAGTCATTGATAAACAATATGTTGATGAATTATATAAAAGTTCATTATCAAAACTGAGACTTAAACACAAATAGCTCAAATACAAAAACAATACATATCAATAAGTTACTAACTGGCACATTCATTGCTCTCTCTAATAAGCCCTCCTGGCATATGGAGACAGAGCATGAAAACATATATTGCACTGGCAATTATTTCCCTTTCCGCATTCGCACAGCAGTCGCAAGCAGAGAATCGTGTTGATCTCGGCTCGCAAGCGCTCAGCAATATTCGTGGCGCCATGGGTGTCAATATGGTTGCCGGTAATAACAACCAGCAGGGCAACCTCGCCGCCATAGCGCTATCAGGGCCGGCCATCGTTCAATTTAGCCAACAGAATCAATCCACTACCAATCTCAATGGCAACCAGAGCGTGGCCATTCTGGGCTCGGCGCTGAGCCAGAGCCAGGGGCTGGTCGGGATCAATCAGGGCGCAGGTGAAGCCAACCAGCAGCTCAATGCCTTCGCCTTGTCGCTGGATGACAGCGGCATCGGCGTGGTGACCGACATCAACCTCAGCACCAGTGTTGCAAAAACACCTTCAGGCAAGGTGCCCCCCAACACAACCACCAGTATCTATCTGGATGACAACGCCCTGACGGGCAGTAAAGGCGTCATCCAGGTGAACCAGGTCACGGGACAGGGAAACCAGGCAGTCAACATGGTCTCCCTGCCTCTGGCTGGCGCAGTAACGACATCCCCATGATGTCGCAGGGATCGGAAGCCGAGTCCGGGGGCGTAGGTTCAGCCGATGGGCAAATCTTCCACAGAAAGTTCAATGGAGAGACTCATTATGCGTGGACTTATTTATAGCTCATTAGCCGCTGCGGTTGTCATGGCCATGTCGGGCACCGCCTCCGCCGATTACCGCGGTGACAGGGATGAGACAGGGGCAACCTTGACCAAGAAGGTCAAGGCAGAGGTCGATGTAGAGTACGAAGGCACTGTCCGTGTCGGCGGCTACATCAATGTCAACAAACTCGGCATGGCGGTGGTGGACAACCAACAATCCAGCTCCATGATCGGCACTGGTAATTCAAGAACAGAAAACACGAGCAAGATTGACGGCTCGTTCAAGGGTGCATCCGGTAACGTCGGCGCCAACGTAGCAGCCGGTGACTCCAACGTACAAGGCAACAGCGCTTCCCTGGCAGCCTATGACGAAGTGGATGCCGAGTTCATCATGGGCCGCGGCCAACAACAAGGCATGCCTGGTGGATCTTCGGATGCCGAGATCTTCTCCACCCAAAGTGCCAGCCAAAACTGGACTACCAACCACGGTCATCAGAACAAGGCCGGGATCGGCGATGGGGCATTCAAGGATGCCGCGGGCAACATAGGTGCCAACGTGACGTCTGGCTCGGGTAATGTTCAGGCCAACAACATGGCGGCCTCGGTGTCCACCGGCAACATGGCCGTGGCCACAGTGGCAAACAGCCAGAGCGTGTCCAAGAACATGACCGAGAACAAGAGCCTGAGCGCCACCAGAACCGTGGACTACAACCCCATCTTCCTCAAACTCAAAGCAGAGGGTGAGTACGAAGGGACCAGCAAGCAGACCAACAACGTCTATCCGGAAATCTGGAAAGATGGTGATCATCCCAATGGCGGCAGTCTCTGGGGCCACATCGACTATGACAATCAGGACGATGATGGCAGCAAGGACTCCAAGTTCAAGTTCGAGGAAGAGGGTGATATCAAGCTCAGTGGCTATGCAACTGGCTTTATTCCCGTGGTCAATACCTACACCAGCCGCGAAACCTTCAACCGGGCAACCATCGATGGCGGCGCCTTCAACGGAGCCGTGGGCAACATCGGGGTGAACGTGTCGTCGGGCACCAACAACCTGCAAGCGAACAACCTCTCGCTGGCCGCAGGTTTTGCCAAGTAATGCACTTCAGAGGGGGCCTTTGCGCCCCCTTTTTTCAGGACATGGAGGTCTCAATGCGCTGGCTACTGCTGTTGTTATTCTGCCCTGCTGCCTGGTCGGCCAATATGCCATTGGGAGAACATCTCCCGGCACTGGGGGATCTCAACAAACCGGTACAGAGCATTCTGGAGCGCCGTTATGCCAATATCGAGCGCCAACATACTGATTTCAGCTGTGGGGCTGCCGCCGTCGCAACCATACTGCGCTACTCCTACGGCCATGTAACCAATGAACGCTGGGTGATGGATGGCATGCTGGCCATGGCAGACCCGGCACAGGTCAAACACTATGGCTTCTCCATGCTCGACATGAAGCAATATTTGCAAATGCTCGGCATGCGCGTCAGAGGGTATCGCCTGGGAGATGAAAAATTGCGGCAGGTGAGAGTACCCACCATAGTGCTGCTCAATATTCGCGGCTATCAGCACTTTGCCGTGCTGCGTGCCATCGATCGCCACGACCGTGTCTATCTGGCAGATCCGGCCCTCGGAAATCGTGTCATTACGTTCCAGGAATTCAAGGAAAGCTGGAACGGCATACTGCTCGCCGTTATTGGTGCCGGTTATCGCCCGGATGCGCCTCTGGCCAATCCTTCTCCTCCACTCTCTGCCAGAGGAAAAGATGGGTTGTTCGCCCCCGTCAATGAAACATCCTTGCTGGAATTTGGTTTTCAGCATAAAGAGCTAATGTGAGGTCATCATGAATACCCGACCCGCTATATGCCTCATCTGCAGTCTGGGTGGCTTTGCCTGCCCACTGCTGGCCGATTCGGATCCTCTGGCACTGCTGTCAGACCACTTTGCTCCTGAACTGGCCGATGGAGAGCTGGCCCATTTACGCGGTCGCTATGTCAGTACCCACGGGATCAGCTATTTCGGCATCGAGTTCATTTCAACCCTGACGACAGCTCAGGCCCAGCAAACTGCCGCCATGAACCTGGCACTGAGCGTGGTGCAAAATAAACCCAAACTGGATGTACGCATCAAGGATGAGGTCAAGACAGTAACAACGACGCCTCCGAGTGCTCCCGTACAAGGCGCTGGCTTGGTGCAGGTCGTGCAGTTGGAGGGGAGCGGCAACAGCTCGGTGAATCAGGCGGGTATTACACTGACGGCCCCCGAAATGACGGGGCAGATCGTCTCCGCGGGCAACTACGAGCATCAGGGGAGCCTTGGCACTGCCAGTTACCGCGTTTCAGGCAATTATGCCGGGCTGCAACTAAACTCGTCCGATGGACGAGTCCGATTGGAACAGAGTCTGAGAGGAACCGATTTCAGTCGGGGTCTGCTGCAACTCAATAGAGTCAGGGGTGACGGTTTGCAGACGCTCAATCAGACCAGGATCTGGCTTTCTCGCTGAGAACAGATGAATCCCATGGACTGAACTATAAAAAGGATAATAAACAACAAGGACGTATCTCGATGAAACAGTCTACCGTGCTGATGATTGCACTGACCCCTTTCGCCTGCTGGGGCGCGACCGCAGAGGAAGAGGCCCTACAACAACAGCTTGATCAGCTGCGTCAGCAATTGATCCAGCAAAATCAGGCACTCCATCAGTTACAGGCCCGCCTGGAGGCCGTCAAGGCCACCGGTACGACCGCGGTCGCCGCAGAAGGGGCTGCCGCCGCGGCCCCCTCCCAACCTGACCCGGCTCGCCGGGCCCCCGAAGTCGGTCGCAGTACCGAAGACCTGATGATCGAGCAGCACAACGTATTCGATCGTGCGTTGACCCTCGATTTTGGCCTCTCTTATCAGCACTACAATCGCAAGGATCTCGCCCTGCGCGGTTTTCTTGCCCTGGATGCCATCTTCCTTGGCGAAATCAATCTCGACAGAGTCCGCTCCGATCAATGGACGGCAGACCTGGTGACCCGTTACACCCTCAATGATCGCTGGCAGCTGGAACTGGCTGTGCCCTATATGTACCGCAACACCAACTACCAGAGCACCGGCAAGGAGAACTCCAGCCGTGAGTTTGAGGAGCAGACCGTCAGCGATGGCGGGCTCGGCGATCTCAGCCTCGCCATCTACTACAGAGTCCTGGCCGAGGATGAAGATTGGCCGGATCTGGTCTGGAACCTGCGGGCCAAGGCGCCGACCGGCAAGGATCCCTACGGGATAGAGATCATGACCTCGGAGTCCGGCAACCTGATGGTCCCCAAGGATCTCGCCACCGGCAACGGGCTCTGGCAGTTGTCCACCGGCTTCTCCCTGGTCAAGACCATGGACCCCGCCATACTGTTCGCCAACCTCAACTATGGCCACAGCCTCAAGCAAGACTTTGACGATGTCTCCTACCAGCCCGGCGATCAGCCAGGCAGCATCCAGCTCGGTGACTGGTATGAATATGGATTGGGGGTCGCGTTTGCACTGAACGAGCGCTTCAGCCTCTCCTTCAACATCAACCAGCGCATCACCCTCGAATCCAGCCAGGGAGCTGAAGGCTTTGACATGGAGAAGGTCACCGGCTCCGATGCCAACGCTGCCAGCTTCGGCATGGGGTCAACCTGGGCCATTACGGACAAGCTCTCCATGGCGGTCAACTGGTCGGCAGGGCTCACCACGGATGCGCCCGACTACAGCATAGGGCTGCGCTTCCCCTATAGATTCTGAGACCGGCGAGTCGATGCAGCCTGAGCGGGCTGATGATGGCCCCACACAATTGAGGTTGGTCCAGATTGTTCACCCAGGACAGAGGGAGGCATGATGCCTCCCTCTGTCGTTTCATCAGCCTCCTGGCTGCCAGCGACCACCTGTGGGCAGCCGCGTCCCCGTGAAAAGAGTGCCTGGGGCGCCCTCGTACTCAACGCACCTCAACCTAAAAGGGAGTGGCTTCCCCCTATTCGGCCGCCGTATCACCAGAAGCGCACATCCTTCACCATTCGGCAGTCATGACGCCATAGTGCGATCATCGTTTATGAGCGACCCCAGTTTTTCTTGCAGGGTAAGCGGCTCCTCTGCGGTACAAGGGATGGCTTGCCACTCCCCCTTATGCGGCCGCCGAATCACCAGAAGCCAGCGCCCTTCACCATTTGGCCGTCATGACGCCATAGCGCTATGCCCTTGATGGGCGTCACACCCCAAGCCTGTCTCGCAGGGTATACCAGGCGGCCCCCGCGGCGGTGAAGGGGATGCGGAACAGCCGCCCACCCGGGAAGGGATAGTGCGGCAGCTTGGCGAAAGCGTCGAAGCGCTCCGCCTGACCACTCAACACTTCCGAGAGCAGCTTGCCCGCCAGATGGGTACAGGTCACGCCGTGGCCGCTGTAACCCTGCATGTAGTAGATGTTGTGACCGATACGGCCAAACTGCGGCAGGCGCGACAGGGTCAAGAGGAAGTTGCCGGTCCAGGTGTACTCCACCTTGACGTCCGCCAGCTGGGGGAAGGTCTTGAGCATCTTGGGGATGATCAGCCGCTCTATGTCTGCCGGATCCCGCGCCCCATAGACAACGCCGCCGCCGTAGATCAGCCGGTGATCCCCTGTGGTTCTGTAGTAGTCGAGCAGGTAGTTGCAATCTTCCAGGCAGTAGTTCTGCGGCAGCAGGGCGCGGGCCCGCTCCTCCCCCAGCACCTCGGTGGCGATGACTTGCGTGCCGCACGGCATGCTCTTGCTCGCCAGCTCAGGCACCAGGTTGCCGAGATAGGCGTTGCCGGCCACCACCACGAAGCGCGCCTTCACCGCCCCCTTGGCCGTCTTCACCAGGGCAATCTGGCCTGGGGTGATGCTGGTGACGGCGGATTGCTCGAAGATGCGACCACCCAGGGTGCGGATGGCTTCCGCCTCCCCCAGCGCCAGGTTGAGGGGGTGGATATGGCCGCCGCGCTTGTCCAGCAGGGCGCCGATGTAGCGATCGCTTGCCACCACCTCGCGTACACCTTCGGCATCGAGCAGCTCCAGCTGATCGTTGCCCCACTTCTGCCAGCGGGCATGTTGTGCCTTGAGCTCGTGGAGCTGCTTCTCCGTCTCGGCGGCAAAGACACCGCCCTGCTGCAGATCGCACTGGATGTTGTAGCGCTGGATCCGCTCGCGGATGATGTCTCCTCCCTCAAACAACATGGAGCCGAGCAGCCTGGCCTGATCCGACGGGCAGTTCGCTTCTATGGTGTCGATGTCACGGCTGTAGGAGTTGACTATCTGGCCGCCGTTGCGGCCGCTGGCGCCAAACCCCACCCTGGCCGCCTCCAGCACCACCACCTTGTAGCCCTTCTCCACCAGGTGCAGGGCGCTGGAGAGGCCGGTATACCCGGCCCCTATGACGCAGACGTCGCACTCAAGCTGTTCGGTGAGCATCGGGTAGGGGGCGTGCTGGTTGGCACTGGCTGCGTAGTAACTCTTTACATGTTCGGTCATGATCCCTGCTTCCTTACCGGTTCGTTTCCAATATTCGCGCTGTTGAATGTCAAAAGCTGGCGGGGGTGTGGGCGCTGACGATGCGACAGACCTGCCCCGACGGATTGCTGAAGCTGTGGGGCTCGCCGGTGTCGATCACATAGCTGTCCCCGGCGCTGAGCTGATAGGTCTGCCCTGCCAGACTCAGCACGACCGAGCCCTCCAGCACTGTGCCCACCTCCTCCCCCAGGTGCTTGACCTGCCCCCCGGTATCCGTGCCAGGGGCATAGGTCTCCAGCATGAAGCCGAGCTGGCGACGATTGTTGCCATTGTGCACCAGCTTCATGGAGACCCCCTGGCTGCCCAGCTCGATGAGCTGCTCCGCCTTGATCACCACGCTCGGCGCCCGCGCCTCCTCCTCGGCGAAGAAGCGGGAGAGCGGCAGCTCGTAGACGCTGAGCAATTTTTGCAACGAGGCGACCGAGGGGCTCACCTTGTTCTGCTCTATCATGCAGATGGCGCCGTGAGTCAGGCCGCTCAGCTCGGCGGCCCGGCGCTGGGAGAGCCCGAGGCGACGGCGAAGGAGGGCGAGCCGCTCCCCCATGGTTTTATCCATCCCTTTGTCAGACAAGGGGTTATCCGTCATGGTCTGCCACTGGACCTCACCTTGTGGTTGCTGCATCCCCACCTCCTTGTATGGCCATTCGAATACCTTGTGGCGGCTGGTTAAAATAATGCGTCAATCCCGGCACCCTGTTCGCTATCCTGCACAGCCGAGAGCGTTCATTATTTTGCACACCTCACCGAATGAGAAACGCTAGAATCGTCCTGAGAGCCCCATTTCTAGCATGCACCGCACCATTCACTCAAATATATTTAACACTTGAAAAACATTTCGGCTCACTTTATGGTCGTTACGTGCTTATTATTCTATACGGTGGCACCACGGGATGAGTTGGCCACCCAGACCCACAATCGAGGCTTCCTATCTATGTCAGCATCACAACCCGCACTCTCCTTGATCAAGTCCCTTGCCTATATAGATGGCCGCTGGTGCGAGGCCCATGGCGGACAAAGTTTCGAGGTCCTGAACCCGGCGACCGGCCAGCTCATCACTCAGGTACCCGACATGGACGAGGCGGACACCCGGCTCGCCATCGCGGCGGCTCACAATGCCCAGCCCGCCTGGGCCGCCCTCACCGCCAAGGAGCGCGGCAGCAGGCTTCACGCCTGGTTCGAACTCATCATGGCCAATCAGGATGAACTGGCCCGCATCATGACCTGCGAGCAGGGCAAACCGCTCGCCGAGGCCAAAGGCGAGGTGGCCTACGGTGCCAGCTTCATCCAGTGGTTCGCGGAAGAGGGCAAGCGTGCCTATGGCCGCACCATTCCCGGTTTCTCCGGCGACCGGCGCCTGGCCACCATCAAGCAGCCGGTGGGCGTGGTGGCCGCCATCACCCCCTGGAACTTCCCCATCGCCATGATCACCCGCAAGGCGGGCCCTGCACTCGCCGCCGGTTGCACCATAGTCATCAAGCCCGCCGCCGAGACGCCCCTGTGCGCGCTGGCGCTGGCGGCCCTGGCCGAGCAGGCGGGCATTCCCGCCGGGGTCATCAACATAGTCACCTCCCATCAGGCGGCGGCCGTGGGCAATGAGCTGTGCAGCAACAAGAGGGTGCGAAAGCTCTCCTTCACCGGCTCCACCCGCATCGGCAAGCTGCTGATGCGCCAGTGCGCCGACACCATGAAGCGGCTCTCCCTGGAGCTGGGTGGCAACGCCCCCTTCATCGTGTTTGACGATGCCGACCTCGACGCCGCCGTGGCCGGGGCACTCGCCTCCAAATACCGCAACGCCGGCCAGACCTGCGTCTGTGCCAACCGCATCCTGGTGCAGGCCAGCGTCCATGACGCCTTCGCCGAGAAGCTGGCCGCTGCGGTGCGTGGCTTCAAGGTGGGGGATGGCATGGGTGAAGGCACCCAGATCGGGCCCCTCATCAATGCCGCCGCCGCCGACAAGGTCGCCTCCCTGGTCAGCCAGGCCGAGGCCGCCGGGGCCAGCGTGCTGGTGGGGGGGCAAGCCCACCCCGCCGGCCCGCTCTTCTACCACCCCACCATCCTGACCGGCGTGACCCGGGACAACCCCATACTGCAGGAGGAGATCTTCGGCCCCGTCGCCCCCCTGGTGCGCTTCGAGACCGAGGCCGAGGCCATCGCCATCGCCAACGACACCCCTTATGGCCTGGCCGCCTACTTCTATGGCCGCGACATTGCCCGGGTGTGGCGAGTGGCCGAGCAGTTGGAATACGGCATGGTGGGCATCAACGAGGGGATCATCTCGACCGAGCTGGCGCCCTTTGGCGGCATCAAGGAGTCGGGACTGGGTCGGGAAGGGGCGGCAGAGGGGCTGGAGGAGTACCTCGAGACCAAATACCTCTGCTTTGGCGGCATCCGTTGATGCCCATGGCCCGCAGAGGCATCGCTGAAAAAGATGTCTCTGACACCAGTCCATCGTTTTTATAGATAGACATGGGCGCCAGCTCGGCCTCACGAGAGCCTCGACGGCGCCCTGCGGTACGCCACCCGCGCCCCGCACCAGACATGCCGCCCTGCCAGATGGCAGTGCGCGGTTCAATCGATGAGCAGATTGCACAGGAATATCAGGGGCCCATGCCCCTCAGGGAGGAAAGATGAGTCAGTCAGAACAGCATTCAAACCAGGCGTGGCAAGCGCGCCGTGAAGCGGCCGTGGTACAGGGCGTCGGCACCCTGCTGCCGGTCTTCATCGACCGGGCGAAAAACGCCGAGCTGTGGGACGTGGAGGGCAACCGCTACATCGACTTTGCCTCCGGCATCGCCGTGCTCAACACCGGCCACAACCACCCCAAGGTGGTCGCCGCCGTGCGCGAGCAGCTCGAGAAGTTCAGCCACACCTGCTTCCAGGTCACCCCCTACCCAGGCTATATCGAGCTTGCCGAGAAGCTCAACGCCCTGGTGCCGGGCCCCACCCCCAAGCGTACCCTCTTCCTCTCCACCGGCGCCGAGGCAGTGGAGAACGCCATCAAGATAGCCCGCGCCCACACCGGCCGCAGCGGCACCATCGCCTTCAAGGGCGGCTTCCACGGCCGCACCATGATGGGGATGGCCCTCACCGGCAAGGTGGTGCCCTACAAGACCGGCTTCGGCCCCTTCCCGGGGGAGGTCTATCACCTGCCCTTCCCGGCCGACTACCTGGGGGTGAGCGAGGCCGATGCCCTTGCGGCGCTGGATCTCTGCTTCAGCGCCGACATCGAACCGGCCCGGGTGGCCGCCATCATCATAGAGCCGGTGCAGGGTGAGGGGGGCTTCTATGTCGCCTCCCCGAGCTTCCTGCAAGCCTTGCGCAAGATCTGCGATCAGCACGGCATACTGCTCATCTGCGACGAGATCCAGACAGGTTTCTGTCGCACCGGCAAGACCTTCGCCACCGAATACAGCGGCGTCGAGCCGGACATAATGACGCTCGCCAAGAGCCTGGCCGGCGGCTTCCCGCTCTCCGCCGTGGTGGGCAAGAGCGAGGTGATGAACGCCGCCAAGCCCGGTGGCCTGGGCGGCACCTATGCGGGCTCCCCCGTCGCCTGCGCCGCCGCCCTGGCGGTGCTGGAGGTCATCGAGGAGGAGCGCCTGAACCAGCAGGCCCTGGTGCAGGGGGAGCAGATCAAGGCGCGCCTGCACCAGCTGGCGGAGCGGTTTGACAGCATAGGCAACATCCGCGGCCCCGGCGCCATGGTGGCCATGGAGCTGGTCAAGGGGCGCGATGCCACCAAACCGGACCCGGATCTCACCAAACGGCTGGTGGCAGAGGCAGGCAAACGGGGCCTGGTGCTGCTGGCCTGCGGCGTGCGTGCCAACGTCATCCGCTTCCTCGCCCCCCTCACCGCCTCCCCGGCGCTGATCGACGAGGGACTCGACCTGCTGGAGCAGGCGCTGGCCGCCGCCAGTCAGGGTTAGTGCCCGCGTTTCTCGCTGGCACGAACAATATCGTCAGATAACGACAGGCCGTCCATCGCGGATGGCCTGCTTATACGGTATCATCTCGCCCCCAAAAATGATGGCAGGAGCAGTTGGCTCCCTCTGTGACCAGTCACCCTGTCATGGGGCCCCGCCCCTGCCCGGCAGGCGGGCCCTTCACCACTGCATTCTTAGGAGACAGGCCCCATGGCCCCACGCCCCGCGCGACTGAAACAAACCCTGACCCTGTGGCAAGTGGTCGTGATGGGCCTGGCCTACATGACCCCCATGGTGGTGTTCGATACCTTCGGCATCGTCACCGACATCACCCAGGGTCATGTCACCACCGCCTACCTGCTGGCCTTGGTCGGGGTGCTGTTCACCGCCTCCAGCTACAGCAAGATGGTGCGTCACTACCCGATCGCGGGCTCGGCCTACACCTATGCCCAGCGGGAGTTCTCCCCCGTGGTGGGCTTCATGGTGGGCTGGTCCTCCCTGCTCGACTACATCTTCCTGCCGATGATCAACATGCTGCTGGCCAAGATCTATCTGAGCGCCCTCTTCCCCGGCGTCGAGCCCTGGATCTTCATCCTCGGCATGACGGTGCTGATGACCGCCATCAACCTGCGCGGCATCGACCTGGTGGCTAACCTCAACGGCCTCATCATCTTCATCCAGGTGGCCATCATGCTGGTCTTCCTCGGCCTGATCGCTCATGGGGTCTATCAGGGGGAAGGGGTCGGCACCCTCAGCCTGCAGCCCATCTACAGCAGCAGCACAGAGATCTTGCCGCTGCTGACCGGGGCCACCATCCTCTGCTTCTCCTTCCTCGGCTTCGACAGCCTGAGCGCCCTCTCCGAGGAGACCCCGGAGGCCGGCAAGGTGATCCCCAAAGCCATCATCCTGACAGCCTTGCTTGGCGGCCTCATCTTCGTGGTGGTGGCCTATGCCCTGCAGCTCTACTTCCCGGACGCCTCCCGCTTCAAGGCGCCGGACGCCGTGCTGCCGGAGATCGCCCTCTACGTCGGCGGCAAGCTGTTCCAGAGCGTGGTGCTGGTCTGCGCCTGCGTGGCGGTGCTGGCCTCGGGGCTCTCCTCCCACGCCGGGGTCTCCCGCATCCTCTACGTGATGGGGCGGGACAAGGTGCTGCCCCAGCGCACCTTCGGCTACATCCATCCCAAGTGGCGCACCCCTGTGTTCAACATACTGCTGGTGGGCCTGCTGGCCTTGTCGGCCATCAGCTTCGATCTGGAGATCGCCCTGGCGCTGATCAACTTCGGCGCCCTGGTGGCCTTCACCGTGGTCAACCTGTCGGTGATCTCCTGCTACTACCTGCGTCAGGGGCGCAACAAAACCTGGCAGGATCGCCTGCAGTACCTGGTGCTGCCCCTGCTCGGAGCCGGGACAGTGGCCATACTCTGGCTCAACCTGGAACAGACCTCCCTGATGCTGGGGCTGATCTGGGCCGCCATCGGCGGAATTTACCTGTTTTTGCGCACCACCGTCTGGCGCGTCTCGCTGCCGAGCCAACCGGCGCAAAGCCTTGCCAGCAGCGGGCTGGCCCCACTGCCGTCCACACCGGAATAGACGCGGTTTTTTGATGTAAACCCTGTCCTTATGCATTCTCTTGCCGGGAATGCCGATCCTGGCTTGTCATCCCCCCCCATCTGGGGCAAAATGCGCGCCGATTTGAATAACCGATGTGATCCTCACATCGGTTATTTTTCATTTTGAAAACAAGTGTCTACTTCGAGGCCGGAACCACTCCGGAAATGATATCTAGGTTCAGATGGACCTAATGCCGCAATGAGGAAAAACATGGGGCTCTTATTGGCTTTGTCTCCGGTTGTCGCCGGAACCTGCTTTGGTCGCCGCGCGACCAACGTCTGTGGTTTGCATACCGATCCGCTGCGGATGCGAGAAACCAGTCCCATGGCCTCACGCCATTCCACCTCCTGCCTGCCGTGCAAGGAGGAAGCCTGAGTGAGCCAGCAACCCGTTCGTCTGATAAAAACCCTCAGCATGTGGCAAGTGGTGGTGATGGGCCTGGCCTATCTGACCCCCATGGCCGTGTTCGACACCTTCGCCATCGTCGGTGACATCACCGAGGGCCGGGTCGCCACCGCCTACCTGCTGGCACTGGGCGGCATTCTGCTGACCGCCTTCAGCTACGGCCACCTGGTGCGTCGCTTCCCCTCGGCGGGCTCCGCCTACACCTATGCCCAGAAGGTGTTCCACCCCTATGTAGGCTTCATGGTGGGCTGGTCCTCCCTGCTCGACTACATGTTCATGCCGATGATCAACATACTGCTGGCCAAGATCTATCTGACCGCCATGTTCCCGAACGTCGATCCCTGGATCTTCATCTTCGGCCTGGTGACAGTGATGACCTTCCTGAACCTGCGCGGCATCAAGCTGGTGGCCAACCTCAACGGCTTCATCGTGTTTATCCAGGTCGCCATCATCCTCACCTTCCTCGGCCTCATCGCCTGGGGACTGCTGCACGGCGAAGGAACCGGCACCCTGCTAAGCAGCCGCCCCTTCCACCTGGAGTCCGCCGGCATGCTGCCGCTGTTCACCGGCGCCACCATTCTCTGCTTCTCCTTCCTCGGCTTCGACGGCCTGAGTTCGCTGTCGGAAGAGACCCCGAACGCCGGCAAGGTGATCCCGCGCGCCATAGTGCTGACGGCGCTCATCGGCGGCATCATCTTCGTCACCGTCTCCTACAGCCTGCAGCTCTTCTTCCCGGATCTGGCCCGCTTCAAGGAGCCGGACGCCGTGCTGCCGGAGATCGCTCTCTACGTCGGCGGCACCCTGTTCCAGAGCGTGGTGCTGGTGTGCACCACAGCGGCCGTGCTTGCCTCCGGCATGGCGGCCCACGCCGGCGTGTCGCGCATCCTCTACGTGATGGGTCGCGATCGCATGATCCCGGAGCGGGTGTTCGGCTACATCCACCCCACCTGGCGCACCCCGGCCATCAACGTGCTGCTGGTGGGGGCCCTGGCCCTCTCCGCGGTGTCCTTCGATCTGGACATGGCGCTGGCGCTGGTGAACTTTGGCGCCCTGGTGGCCTTCACCTTCGTCAACCTGTCGGTCATCGGCCAGTTCTGGGTGCGCGAGAAACGCAACAAGAGCCTCAAGGATCACCTGCTGTTCCTGGTACTGCCGCTGCTGGGGGCCGCCACCATAGGCGCGCTCTGGATCAACCTGGAGCAGAGCTCCCTGGAGCTTGGCCTCATCTGGGCGGGGATCGGGGTTACCTACCTCTTCCTGCGCCTGGCGGTGTTCCGCATCCCCTTCCGTCAGTACGAGGAAACGGCCGACGGCCAGTAAGTCCGGCCGGATGACAGCCAAACAGAAGGGGAGCCCATGGCTCCCCTTCTTGCATGCAGACCTGCGCAGGACTATCCCTCACCCCTGGTTGATCACCGCGGTGGCGGCCGCCTTGACCGGATCCTTGGCTACGGCTTTGACATCCTTGCGAGTCTGGTTGACCTTGTCCTGAGTCTGTTTCAGATCGGCGGTCTGCTTGTCCAGGGCCGCATTGGTGTTCTGCTTTGCCTCTTTCAGGCCCGCCGTCTTCTTGTCCAGCACGTCCGTGGTGGTGTTCTTCACCTCGGCCTTGGCCTTCTCCTTCTGCTGACGCACCAGCTTGTCCGCATCGCAGTTGCCCTTGACCCCCAGGGTCGCATTCATCGCCTCGTTTCTAGCCGCCTTGTCGAGGTTGCACTCGGACTTGAACACGCTGGCCTGCGCACCGGCAGACAGCAGACCCAGGGAAAGACACAAAACCCATGCACGCATCATCACTTCCTCAGTTTGAAGACAGGAAAGTCTGGCAGCATATAACCCTGGGATCTCAGTGCAAGATCAGTGGCCAACTCTGAGCCGGATGGCGCCATATCGCCGTTTGCTCCGACACTTTTTGTCTGCGACGCCCCCTGCCGCCCTGTCACCAAAACATCATAAAAGTGTCACTTTGTCATATTTCTGTCATGGAGCCTTGTTGTAATGCGCCCGTCCATTTCAACGCAGAACGACCCCAAGAGGCCATATGCACAGCACCGCATCTTCCGCACCCCAGCAGACCCGCCGTCCCGGCCCCCTGTTCAACTGGCTCGCGGTGATCACGCTGATCTACCTGATCCTGGTCGCCGTTGGCGCCGTCTCCCACGGCTTCAAGGGCTTCTCCGGCGGCGCCGAGGGCGCGGCCCAGATCTTCGCTTTCGCCAACAATCCCTTCGTTGCCCTGCTGCTCGGCATCCTGGCCACCGCCCTGGTGCAATCCTCCAGCACGGTCACCTCGGTGATCGTCGGTCTGGTGGCCGGTGGCCTGCCCATGGAGATGGCCATCCCCATGGTGATGGGGGCCAACCTCGGCACCACCATCACCAACACCATAGTCTCCCTCGGTCACATCCGGGACAGAGAAGAGTTCCGCCGCGCCTTCGCCGCCGCCACAGTACACGACTTCTTCAACCTGCTGGCGGTCTTCATCTTCCTGCCGCTGGAGCTGATGTTCGGCCTGCTGCAGCAGAGCGCTGAGTGGATCTCCGGCCTGCTGATGGGCTCAGCCGACATGTCGATGAAGGGGATGGACTTCATGAAACCCCTCATCTCGCCGTCGCTGGATCTCATCGACTCGGCCGTCGCCTTCCTGCCGGGCAAGGGCCCTGCCATCGCCACAATCGTCATCGGCATACTGCTGATCCTGGGTTGCGTCACCAGCCTCGGCAAGGTGCTGCAACGGGTCATGGTGGGCCGCGCCAAGGAGCTGCTGCACAAGGCCCTGGGCCGTGGCCCCCTGACCGGCATCGCCTCCGGCACCCTGATGACTGTGATGGTGCAATCCTCCTCCACCACCACCAGCCTGATGATCCCCCTGGCCGGCGGCGGTGTCTTCACCACCCGTCAGCTCTACCCCTTCACCCTGGGGGCCAACATAGGCACCACCATCACAGCCCTGCTGGCCGCCACCGCCATCAGCGGTGCCGGTGCCCAGTTGGCGCTGACCATAGCCCTGGTCCACGTGCTGTTCAACCTGTTTGCCGTGGTACTCATCTACGGGGTTCCCTTCCTGCGGGAGCTGCCCATCAAGGCCGCCGAGACCCTGGCCCGGGTCGGCAGCGAGAACAAGCTGCTGGCGCTGGGTTATGTGGCCGGGCTCTTCTTCGCCCTGCCCGCCCTGATGATGGTGGCCGCCAAGTAAATCCGAACCGGGGGCATGATGCCCCCGGAGCCTTGCCAGCCCCGTCACATCCTCCTGCGTCCCACTCGCCCTCCCTCCCCGACTGGGATAAGATGCCGTTCTCATTGCACTCTTTGCATTTCAGGGAATAGGAAAACCGATGAAATTCATTCTGATCGCCTTGCTCGTCGCCGGGGTGGCCTACTACTTCTACTCCAGCAGCAACAACAAGAAATTGGCCGAAGAGAACGTGCGCAAGGGCGCCGAGTTCCTTGCCAGCAACAAGGAGAAGCCCCTGGTGACCACCACGGCCTCCGGCCTGCAGTACGAAGTGCTGACCCAGGGCAGCGGCACTGTTCACCCCACCGCCACCAGCAAGGTGAAGGTGCACTACGAGGGCAAGCTGCTGGACGGCACCGTATTCGACAGCTCGGTCGCCCGCGGCGAGCCCATCGAGTTTGGCCTCAATCAGGTGATCAAGGGCTGGACCGAAGGGGTGCAGCTGATGGTGGAAGGGGAGAAGACCCGCTTCTACATCCCCGCCAACCTGGCCTACGGCGACCGTGCCGCTGGTAAAATTCCACCTGGCTCGGTGCTGATCTTCGACGTGGAACTGCTGGGTATCCAGTAAGCTGCCGCCGCCCGACGGGCCTTGACGACAAAGCCGGCTCAGTGCGCCGGCTTTGTCGTTTCTGCGCCATTTCGTTCGCCCTTGCAGCTCAGACTATTAACCAAAAGTGAACGGTGCTTATCCATAAAGCCTGATTGTTAACCCAACCATTGGGGCAGATAATGACCACATCGTCAGCGGCATGTCGCCCTGACCTCGGGTTTTCGGTGCGCAGCACGCATCGGCACAACGCATATGGAGTCTGTCATGGCTATCGCCCCCGTCTGGTTTATCTCTCACGGCGCCCCGGATCTGGTGCTGCGGGATCAGCCTGCCACCCGGTTCCTGAAACAGCTGCGCCTTGAGGGTATCAGGGGGCTGGTGGTTCTCTCGGCCCACTGGTTCAGCCGCAGCGAGCTGCAGCTCAACGTCGAGCCGAACCCGGCCTTGATGTACGACTTCTACGGCTTCCCCGAACCCCTCTATCAAATCCGCTGGCCGGCCAAGAGCCCCCAGTGGCTGCAGGAGGCGGTGGGCGATCAGCTGCTGCTGGCGGGCCTGCCCGCCACTGCGGTACACCGCGAGCTGGATCACGGGGTCTGGTCGCCCCTCTCCCTGATGGATCCCCAGAGCGAACTCCCTCTGGTGCAGCTCTCCATCCCGGCCGGCTTCACCCCGGCCCAGCTGTGGCAACTGGGGGAGGCGCTGCAGGGCCTGCGTGCGCAGGGCATCGCCATCCTCGCCTCCGGCGCCATCACCCACAACCTGAGGGCGCTCGGGCCGGACGACAGCCCTGTGCCCCGCTGGGCGAGCGATTTCGTGCACTGGCTGGAGCAGACCATGGATCAGGGTGACAGGGCGGCGCTGGAAGATTATCGGGCCCGGGCACCTGGCGCCGTGGAATCCCATCCCCATGACGATCACCTGCGTCCGCTGTTCGTGGCGCTCGGGGCGGCGGGAAGCGACAGGCCGACCAGGCTGCACCAGAGCTGGGACTATGGCAGCCTCTACATGGGCGCCTACCGGTTCGGCTGATCCCGGCAACCCCTGGGTATGGATGGCGGCTCACGCCGCCATCTTTGTGCCTTTCATGCTGGCTGCGGCCAAATAAGGGACTCGTTATAGCCATTTTCCGGTAGAATGGCCGCCTTTGGCCTAGACCCGGCAAGGATGGCTGTCCCGTTCCAGGTGGCATGATGAACCTCTATCGATCACTGATCCTGCTCTGTCTGCTGTTCATCCAGCATGCACTGGCCTTGACGCTGCACAGCCGTCACGACCCCGAGATAGCCCCTCCCCGCTGGTCCAAGGCCGAGCAGGCCTGGTTGCGGCAGGCAAGGCAACTGCGGGTCGGCCTCCTCGCAGAGGATTATCGCCCCTTCAGCATGATCGTCTCAAAGCACAGGTTCGAGGGGATCTCCGCCGATTACCTCGGCATCCTCGCCCATCTGCTGCAAAAGCCCCTGTCACTGCACCTCTTCGCCGACAAGGAGAGCGCCCTGCGCGCCCTGCGCCGGGGAGAGATCGATCTGGTCAACCTCGGCAACCTGACCCTGGCGGGCACCGAGGCCTCCGGGATCTGGCTGAGCAACCCCTACTTCAGCAGCGCCCTGGTCTTCTCGACCCCCAAACCCTATCAGGGCCCCCTGCTGGCCCCGGGCCAGCGCGTCGCCGCCGTAGCGGGGCAGATTGATACCCAGAGGTTCAGGCTCTACTACCCCACCCTCACCCTGGTGACCCATCCCTCCAACATGGAGGCCTTCGACGCCGTCTTCTTCGGCCGCCAGGAGATACTGCTCAGCGACGCCCACGCCATGCACTACCTCAACAGCGAACGCTTCGACCACCTCAGGCAGCGTGGCGAGGCACAACCCAGCCTGGCACCGGCCGACTTTCGCTTCGCGGTCTCCGCCCGCGTACCGGCCCTGCTCGGCCTCATCAACCACGGCCTGGAGGCCATCGACGACGGGACCCGCAATGCCATCTTCAGCCAGTGGAACGGGCCCATACGTGACATGAATGACAGCGCGAGCGAGCGCTATGACGCCGCCGAGCTGGCCTGGATGCGCCAGTCTCCCCCCATCAAGGTGTGGCTGATGGACAACCTCTACCCCTATGGCGCCATGGATCACGACGGCCAGCTCACCGGCATGACGGTCGACATGCTGGCCAAGGTGAGCAAGCGCACCGGCCTCACCTTCGAGTTCATCCGCTTCGACTCCGACCGGCAGCGGGACAAGGCCATCCGATCGGGGCGCCTCGATCTCATCGGTGCCATCTCCCGGCCCGTGGCCGAGCGCTATGGCCTGCGCCCCTCGGTTCCCTATGCCACGGACGACATCTACGTGATCCTCACCCATCAGGGGGAGGAGAGCATTGACTCGCTGCGGAGTCTGGCGGGCAAGCGCGTGGGGATGACCCGCCATACCCCGCTCGCCGATCAGCTGGAGGGCAGCACGCTCACCATCATGGAGAGCGCCGAGGAGGCGATGCAGGCCGTCGAGGGGGGCAGACTGGATGCCGCTATAGTGCCGCTCTATTTTGCCCGCCACGCCCTGGACAATGATCCGCGAACCCGGCTGCGCATCGCGGGGCCCGCCGATGACGAGCCCATCCGGATGGGCTTTGCCAGCCAGCCCGGCAACGAGATGCTGATGAATATCCTCGACAAGACACTGCTCGCCATCCCGCCCAACGAGCTGGCCATGACGAGCTACGAGTGGCGCAACCGCAAACTGCCGGTACCCGGCTTCGTCGAGCGCCACGCCCACGCCTTCTACCTGTTGTTTGCGGTGCTCCTCGCCCTGGCCCTGGTGCTGCTCTATCGCAACCTCATGCTCAAGCGGCTGGCCCGCGCCGAGCAGGCATCCCGCCAGCAGTTGGAGGCCCACGTGAGGTTCATCAAGGCGCTCGGGGAGAGTCAGCCCCACCCCATAGTGGTGCGGGACAAGAGCGGCAAGGTATTGTTGTGCAACAGCAAATACCTGGCCCAGCTCGGAGCCCGCCCGGAAGAGGTCATGGATCAGCCCTTCGTTCAGGGACTGGAAGGACTGATCGATCCCCGGAGTATCGCCGCCCTGGAGCAGGACTTTGCGAGGGTGCTGCAGCATGGCCAGCCCATCTTTGCCGATCGGATTTTCAATCGCGAAGGGAGCCAGACCCACATCTATCACTGGATGGTGCCCTACTTCGATGCCGAGGGGGCCATCAGCGGGGTGATCGACGGCTGGATCGACATCACGGACCGCAAGCAGCTGGAGGAGGCCCTGCGCCAGGCCAAGCTGCAGGCCGACAACGCGAGCCGGGCCAAGAGCGACTTTCTCGCCACCATGAGTCACGAGATCCGCACCCCCATGAACGCCATCCTCGGTATGCTGGAGCTCGCCACCGAGGATCCCGCCCTCAGTCGCCACAGCGCCGAGCTGCTGCGCATCGCCGCGGACTCGGCGAACGGTCTGCTGGATCTGCTCGGGGATACCCTGGATATCGCCAGCATAGAGGCGGGCCAGATGACCCTGACCCCGACCCCCTGCGAGCTGACGCCGCTGCTGCTGTCGGTCACCCGGGTGTTCGGGGGCATGGCCGGGCAAAAGGGGGTGGCCTATAGTGTCGAACTGCCCGTCACCCCCCTGCCGACTGTGCTGATCGATTCCCTTCGACTGCGGCAGATCCTCTTCAACCTGATCGGCAACGCCATCAAGTTCACGGAGCAGGGCGAGGTGAGCATCAGCGCCGCCCTGGCGGGAGACTCCCTGCACGCCCCCGTGCTGCACCTGGTCATCTCAGACACCGGAGTCGGTATCCCGGCGGACAAGCTGCCCCAGCTGTTCACCCCCTTCTACCGTGCACACTCCCCCGAGCAGTACCCGGGCAGCGGCCTTGGCCTGAACCTGGCCCGCATCCTGTGCCAGATGATGGGAGGAGAGATAGGCATCGACAGCGAGACGGGACGGGGGACCCGCCTCGAGATAAAACTACCCCTGACCCTGGCCACCCCGGATCTCCCGCAGGTGACGGCGCCCCTCCCTCCCCGGGAGCCTGGGCCCCGGCTGCGGATACTGGTGGTGGATGACAACCATGCCAACCAGATCCTGCTGCGCCAGCAGCTCAAGCACCTGGGACACGAGGTCAGCGTGCGCAGCAACGGGCTGGAGGCCTTGCGTGCCGTCGGCAGCCACCCCTTCGATCTCGTCATCACCGACTGCCAGATGCCGGTGATGGACGGCTTCGAACTGACGCGCAACCTGCGCGCCCGTGGCCATGAGCTGCCGGTCTGGGGCTTTACCGCCCACGCCTTGCCTCGCGAGCGGGAGCTCTGCCTGGCCGCCGGCATGAACGACTGCCTGTTCAAACCCATAGGCCTAGCCCGCCTGCGCGCGGCGCTGGCCGAACTCGGCCGGGAGGCATGACGGGGCGCCATCGGGGCAGTCGCGGGTGTGAAGGGGAAAGAGAGAGGCGTTGGGTGAGGATAAGCGCGGTGGAATCCCGCCCTGGTGCAAGCCAGGGGCTGACTTCTGAGCCATGCGGGAAAGAGGCCCATGCCGGGGGCCGGCCATAAAAAAAGACAGCCTGGGCTGTCTTTTTTCATTGTGGGCAGGGATCAGTAGAAGATCCGCTCACCCCGTTCGCTCATCTTGAGCCACACAGGCTTGGTGCTGGTCTTGTTCCAGATCCGGTGCAGGTAGCTGTAGAAGCGGGCGCGATCGCGGCGAAACAGCATCACCGGGAAGGCGAGCAGACCCACCATCAGTACGAAGATGCGGCGAAGGATTATCTGAGTCAGGGAGAAGGGATGAAACATGATTTAACGCCTCACTGGTAAGACCACTGAGCAAAGATTACTCCACAAGCTGTAGGATTACTACACCAACAAGCCCCTTTTTTTATAAAAAAACCGCCTAAAAACCATAAAGTGAAACTGGGTTACATTATTTAACCAAAGAGTAACAAGGCTGGCAAAAACCACGCCTTGGGCAAGAGTTAGAACATGGGCAGATGAATGGGGGGAGAAGCGCATGAAACTGGCAGATGTTGCTGTCCTGAGCGTGCTGGGTCTGCTCGCCTGGTCACAGTGGCAGGAGTGGCGACTCAATCGGGATGACGCCATCACGCTGGCGTACCAGGGAGTGCCCGTCGTCAGCCTGTGGCAGTGCGGTCAGCTGAAGCAGAAGATGGCCGATCTGACCGACCACGCCGCCGAGCTGCAACTTCAATATCGGGGGCAATCCCTCGACGAGATAAGTCACTATCTGCAAAGAGAGTGGCGCAAGCAGGGATGCGAGCTGTTATTGACCCAGCAAGGATATTGAACGCAAGGGGATATGCCGAAACACGTTTCCGGTATGAAACAGGGCATGGAACAAGAATGAAACTGAGGAATAAGATGGAGGCACGTTCCGGAGTCGAACCGGACTAAACGGATTTGCAATCCGCTGCATAACCGCTTTGCTAACGCGCCATGCTGACAAGACTGATTGTCTTGAAAGTGATATCCACCGTTGGTGCGATGGAAAATTGGAGCGGGAAACGAGACTCGAACTCGCGACCCCGACCTTGGCAAGGTCGTGCTCTACCAACTGAGCTATTCCCGCCTGACTGCATGATGCCAGTTACCTGACAACGAGGCGCATTATACGTACCCCGAGCCAGGGCACAACCCTTTTTTATGACTTTGCGCGCTTTTCCGGAGCGTTTGCTCAGGCTTTAAACGCCTTGCTCAAAATTCCCGCCACTCCCTGTGACCCGACGAGCGAATTTAAGATAAAGCCATTGAAATAGTTAGTCTTTAGTCAGAAACTCACTGCGCTTAGTAACTGGATTCTCAATTGAAAATCACACAATGAAATGGATCTTCAGGCCTCGTGGGCTCAGACCGCAGCTGATGCTGGCTTTCTTCATGTTGGGCCTGGTGCCCTTCCTGGTCGTCACCCTGTTTTTCCTCTACAGCCACGGCAAGGACCTCACCACCCAGACTTCCAACCATCTGGTCTCGGTGCGCAACATCAAGAAGAGCCAGCTGGAAGACTACTTCGGCAACCTCAAAGAGCAGATCATCAACTTCTCCCAGCAGGACTTTGCCGGCAACAGTATCGGTCGCTTCTACGGTTTCACCGGGGCCTTCGAAAAGCTCGGCACCACGCCCCAGGAGGCCCGCGCCCGTGCCCAGGCCCGCTATGTGCCCGGCTCCTGGGACAAGCTGCAACAGCCGGACAGCCAGGTGGAGATCGAGCCCTCCATCAGCGCCCTGATCCTGGCAGACGAGATGTATGGCCGGGTGCACCAGCGCTTTCACCGCGGCTACGCCGACATGGTGCGCAAGTCCAACTACAGCGACATCTTCCTGGTGGATCTCAACGGTGACGTTGTCTACTCGGTCACCAAGCACCCTAACTTCGCCACCAACCTGCTCTCCGGCCCCTATCAGGCCAGCGGCCTTGGCAACACCTTCGCCAAGATCAAGCGTCGCCTCGACGGCGGCCAGAAACCCCAGCAGATCTTCGAGTTCACCGACTTTGGCCGCAACGAGCTGACTGGCCAGGTGGTCGCCTATCTGGCCGCCCCCGTGATGCAGTACGACTATGTGCGCGGCGTGGTGATCTTCGAGCTGCTGCCGGACAAGCTCAACCAGATCATGGCGGAGCGGGAGGGGCTCGGCGAGACCGGCGAGACCATCCTCATAGGCCCGGACAAGCGGATGCGCGCCAACGCCTGGCTGGCCCCCGAATTCAGCGTGGAGAACAGCTTCAGCCCCAACTTCCGGCCGCTGCAGACGCCGCTCGTCATCAAGGCCCTCTCCGGCGAGCAGGGGGTCGGCCCCTTCCTCTCCTATCACGATGACGAGGTGCTGGCCGCCTACACCCAGGTCAAGGTGTTCGACACCGAGTGGGCCTTCATCGCCGAGGTCTCCACCAGCGAGGCCTATGCCCCCATACGCCAGCTGGAGACGCTAGTGATCCTGCTGGGGGCCGGCTCCCTGCTGCTGCTGATCCTGTTCTCGCGCTGGCTCTCCCACTCCATCACGGCGCCGCTGCGCTCCCTCACCGCCGCCGCCGAGCAGGTGGCGGATGGCGCCCTGGAGCACCCCATCACCATTCCCCGCACCGACGACGACATCGACCGGCTGGCCCAGGCATTCCGTCACATGCAGCGCTCGGTGAAAGACAAGATAGAGCTCATCGAACGCCAGACCCAGGAGCTGCAACAGCAGGTCAAGCTGACCCACAAGCAGAACCTCAGCCTGCAGCAGGCGGACAAGCTCAAAGACGAGCTGCTGGCCAACACCTCCCACGAGCTGCGCACCCCGATCCACGGCATCAAGGGGATGGCCGAGTCCATGCTCGCCAGCCAGCAGGACCTGACCGAAGGGCAGCAAAAGCAGCTCGGCCTCATCATCAAGAGCGCAGACGGCCTGGCCCGGCTGGTGGACGATCTGCTCGACTATCACCAGATGCGCTACGGCCAGCTGGAGATCCATCCCCAGCCAGTCTCCTCCAAGGGGGTGATCCGGCTGGTGCTGGATCTCTGCCAGCACCTGGTGCAGGCCAAGCCCCTCACCCTGGTGGACATAAGCCCGGCGGAGCTGCCGCCGGTGCTGGCGGACGAGCAGCGCCTCGAACAGGTGCTCTACAACCTGGTGGGCAACGCCATCAAGTACACGCCCCAGGGCAAGGTGGTGCTGAGCGCCCTGGTGGAGGGCAACTTCCTGCGCATCAGGGTGACAGACACCGGCATCGGCATCGCCAAGGACCACCTGGAGCACATCTTCGAGCCCCTGGTGCAGATGAGCCCGGAAGTGAGCAAACAGGGGGCCGGGCTCGGGCTTTCCATCACCCGCCAGCTGGTGCACCTGATGGGGGGGGAGCTGTTCGTGGAGAGCGAGCCTAGCGTCGGCTCCACCTTCGCCTTCACCCTGCCGCTCGCCAGCGGCAAGGCGGGCAGCCTGACCCTCGACAGCCGCCAGATCGAGCATCAGCTGGTGCGCCAGCAGCCCCTCATACTGCCGGACTGGGAGAGCGACGATCTGCCCCCGCCCCCACCAGACGCCCCCCTCATCCTGGTGGTGGATGACGAGCCCATCAACCTGCACATACTGCGCCACCTGCTGCAGCCCTGCGGCTATCGCATACTGCCGAGCAGCGACGGCCATGACGCCCTGGCCAAGCTGGCCCAGGAGCCGGTGGATCTCATACTGCTGGATGTGATGATGCCGACCCTGTCCGGCTTCGACGTCTGCCGCCGCCTGCGCCAGCAGCATCCCAAGGACAAGTTGCCGGTGCTGCTGCTCACCGCCCTCAACCAGCCCAAGGACATCGAAGAGGGCTTCAACGCCGGGGCCAACGACTATCTGGTGAAGCCGTTTTGCAAGGAGGAGCTGTTTGCCCGGGTCAGGGCCCTGCTGGAGGCCAGTGCCGGCCGCGCCTCCCTGGTGGAAAATCACCTGCTCAAGCAGGAGATAGAGCACCGCCTGCGCCTGCAGGCCCAACTGCATCAGGATCAGGAGCGGCTGCTGGCGCTGCTCGGGGAAGGGGCCGATCCCATGGTCTTCATCGACGAGCAGGGGGTGGTGCTGTTTGCCTCCCGCGCCCTGGCCCGCTTGCTGGGCCAGGAGCCGGAAGCCATGGAGGGGCTGCCGCTGGACGAGTGGCTGGCGACCCC
>Ga0067045_1027690_pt1 | contig 70404 bp, 60 predicted proteins | sample TerdegcTABiofilm_FD_59184 | JGI IMG/M metagenome (GOLD analysis project Ga0067045, IMG submission 59184) | Combined Assembly of (Gp0054472, Gp0054536) Wastewater bioreactor microbial communities from Singapore -Terephthalate degrading...
CCGCCGTTTCCATCCCCAGACCTTTCAGCGGCGGCGGCCGCCGGGGACTTTCCGGATCATGGTCATCGGCGACTCGGTGCCCCGGGGGCCGAACCTCCAGACCGCCTATTCCCACCAGTTGGAAGAGCTCCTCACGGCTGCCGGTCTGTCGGCGGAGGTGATCAATCTGGCCATCCCCGGTTTCGGGGTCCGCCGCAATCAACTGATCGTAAAAAAAATCCTTTCCTACGATCCGGATCTGATTATTTTGCACCTGAACGATTCCAATGAATATGAAGATGAGCGGGAATACCGCCGCAGCCTGGAATTTCAGGGGTGGCACCCCCGCCATTGGCTGATGAAAAGTTTCATCCTGGCCCGGGCCTATGAGATCAAAACGGAAAAACTGCAGTGGCGCCTGCTGCCGCAACCGGTCAGGCAGCAGATCCTGATCCATGATGCCGACGCCGAGCTGGCCGCGTCCATGGATGAGACCCGATATCGCCTCTGGCAAGAGCGCGTCTGGGAGACCACCCGCCAGACAGTCTCTCTGATCCGGGCCAAGGGCGTGGCCGTCCTCCTGGTGACCCAGGCGGTTTGGCAGTCCCTGCCCTCGGGATCGGCATCTTTGGATGACCACGGCCTGGACGCCCTGGCACAATCCCTGGTCGGTCCCGGAGTACAGACCGTTTCCATGGCCGCCTGTTTTGCCGGTGTGGAACCCAAGCAGAATTATTTCAGCGACAGTGCCCATTTAACCGCAGCCGGCCACCGGCTCCTGGCCGCGGCTCTCAGCCAGACCATACTGACTGCAGCTAAACCCGGCCCGGATCAGACCACCCTAGGTCAAAGGCAACGGTGATGGTCCGGGTTGGGATTGCTTTTCCACGCCATCGTTTTATAATAAGGGCGGTATCCGGAACGCCCTCTGCAGGCCTCTGGGGTCGAGCCGCTAAAAAATCCGGCGGCAGTGGACGGCAGTGGAGCTGTTCGCGCCTGTTTGGGCCGGGAATGGTGCCGGCCACGGCCCCGCCCGGGAAAATGTCAATCGAAGGAGATGCCATGCCAACGGATGATGCCCCTCTGCTTCAACCCGCTGCACCGGTGGACGACCTGTGCATCAATACTATCAGGTTTTTAGCCGTAGATGCCGTGCAGCAGGCCCACTCCGGCCATCCCGGGATGCCCATGGGCGATGCTGCCATGGGTTACACCCTCTGGGACCGTTTTCTCCGCTTCAACCCCCAAGACCCCCACTGGCCCAACCGGGACCGCTTCGTACTTTCGGCCGGCCACGGGTGCATGCTGCTCTATGCCCTCCTCTATCTTTACGGTTTCCCGCTTCCTTTGGAAGAAATTAAAAATTTCCGGCAATTGGGCAGTATGACCCCAGGGCACGCCGAACACGGCCGGACTCCGGGAGTAGAGGTGACCAGCGGTCCACTGGGGCAGGGTTTTGCCAATGCCGTGGGTTTGGCCATGGCCGAAGCCTCCCTGGCCGCCACCTACAACCGTCCCGGCTTCCCGGTCATTGACCATTACACCTACGTCATTGCCAGTGACGGGGATATCATGGAAGGGGTCAGCGCCGAAGCCGCCTCCCTGGCCGGGCATCTGCAGTTGGGAAAACTCATCGTCCTGTGGTCCGACAACCGCATCACCATTGAGGGGGGCACCGACCTGACCTTCACCGAAGATGTCCTGGGCCGGTTCGCGGCCTATGGCTGGCAGGTGCAGCGGGTGGTAAACGGTAATGATGTCAGCCAGGTGGCCGCAGCCCTGGTCTCGGCCCGGGCTGAGACTAAGCGGCCCTCTTTCATTGCAGTGCGCACTCACATCGGTTTCGGCAGTCCCCATAAACAGGATACCGCTTCAGCCCATGGCGAACCTTTGGGGCGGGAGGAGGTCATCCTGACCAAACAGCAGTTGGGCTGGCCCCAGGAACCCCTCTTTTTTGTTCCTGACCAGGTTCTGGACCATTGTCGTCGGGCCGTGCCCCGGGGGCAGGCTTGGCAGAGCCAGTGGCAGGAGCTCTGGCAGGCCTATGCCCGAGAATTTCCCGACCTGGCCCAGGAGCTGGAGCGCCGATTCCAGCGGCGCTTGCCGACGGGTTGGGATCGGGATATCCCCGTCTTCCAGGAAGAGCATGACCCGGTGGCCACCCGGGTTGCTTCCGGGCAGGTCCTGAACGCCATCGCCCCCCATCTCCCGGAGCTGGTGGGGGGGTCCGGTGACCTGGCCCCCAGCACCAAGACCTTGATTAAAAAGGGCGGAACCCTCAAGGCCGATCACCTCTGCGGCCGGAATATCCATTTCGGCATCCGGGAGCATGCCATGGGTGCCATTGTCAATGGCCTGGCCTACTATGGCGGCTTCATCCCCTATGGCGCCACCTTCCTGGTGTTCAGCGATTATATGCGGCCGCCGCTGCGCTTGGCCGCCCTGAGTAGACTTCATACCATCTCCATTTTTACCCATGACAGTCTGGGGGTGGGGGAAGACGGACCCACCCACCAGCCGGTGGAGCACCTTTTGGCTCTGCGGGCCATTCCGGGCCTGTTGGTGATCCGTCCGGCTGATGCTAACGAGACTGCGGCGGCTTGGCGGTTGGCCATCCAGCATCAGGCCGGCCCGGTGGTGCTGGTGCTCTCCCGCCAGAATCTACCCGTCCTGTCCCCCCGGCAATATCCCCAGGTAGCGGAGGGGGTAGCCCGGGGCGGCTACATCCTGGCGGACCCGCCGGGCGGCGCCCTGCCCCACCTGACCCTGGTGGCCTCCGGTTCCGAGGTGCACCTGGCCCTGGCCGCCCGGGAGACCCTGGCCCAGGAAGGCCTGGCGGTGCGGGTGGTAAGCTTCCCCTGCTGGGAACTCTTCCAGGCCCAACCCCAGGGCTATCAGGACCAGGTCTGCCCGCCCCAGACGCCCCTGTTGGCCATTGAAGCCGGGGTTTCCCTGGGATGGCGGCCTTATATCCGCCGAGATATCCGCACCGATGTCATCGGGGTGGACCGCTTCGGCAGTTCAGCCCCCGGCGCCACGGTGCTGCGGGAATACGGCTTCAACCTGAAGCACGTGTGCGAACGGGCCCGATTATTGCTGAAGTCATCGGCGAGATAGACAATCCGTCCGGCGGATTGAACAGTGACGGCCCCGGGCCGGCAGCCGACAATCTGTGGTTTGTGATGTATGTTGGTGGAATTGCGGATAAAAAATCTGGCCGTCCTGGACCAGGTAGAGTTGCTCCTGGAGCCGGGCCTCAATGTCTTTACCGGTGAGACGGGGGCCGGCAAATCCATGCTGGTGCAGGCAGTCCACCTGCTCCAGGGGGCCCGGGCCAGTGAAGACCTGATCCGTACCGGCGCAGCGGCTGCGGAAGTGGAGGCCCGTTTTGAACTCAGCAATCTCCACGAAGTCAATGATGCCGCCCCCTCGTGGGCCGGCGAAAGAGAACTGCTGGTCCGCCGCATCATTTCCCGGGAGGGACGCAGCCGCAGTTATCTCAATGATCAGGCTGTTACCGCCAAGCTCCTGGCTCAAACGGTCCAGGAACTGCTGCACCTCTCGGGGCAGCATGAATACCAGACCTTCCTGGCCCCGGAAAATCACCTGCACATCCTGGACAGCTTTGCCGGCCTGGGGGCCGCGGTGCAGGCCTACCAGGAGGTGTATCATCAATGGCAGCAGGTGCAGCGTCAGTGGCAAGACCTGCAACGCCGCCGCTCCCGTGCCGATAGTTCGCGGGAGTTCCTGACCTTTCAGATTCAGGAGATCGAACGGGCTCAGCTCCAGCCCGGAGAAGAGGAGGCCCTACACCAGGAACAGGAACGCCTGCGCCACGCCGAAAAACTCTGGGAGGCCACCCGTCAGGGCTACGACCTCCTTTACGGCGACAAACAGGCCATCCTCACCCGTCTGGGCGACGTGAAAAAAAACCTGGAACTGCTGTCCCGCTATGACCCCCAATGGGTCAGCCGCGGCGAACAGCTGCACAACGCCGCCTTGGAGCTGGAAGACCTGGCCCTGACCCTGCGGGATTATCTCCGGCTGGTACAACCCAATCCGATCCGCTTGGAGGAGATCGATCAACGGCTGCATCTGCTGCAACGCCTCAAGAAGAAGTACGGCCCCGGGCTGGAAGACGTTCTGGCCACCGCCGACCGGGCTCGCCAGGAGTTGGCTGCCTTGGATCATCTGGATGATCAAGAGGCGGAACTCCGGCGGCAACTGGACCGACTGGCCGATCAGGCCAGACGACAGGCCCAATCCCTCTCCCAACAACGCCAGGCTGCGGCCCCCCAACTGGCCGCTGCGGTGGAGGCCGAAATCCACAGTCTGGCCATGCCCCGGGCCCGGTTCTCGGTGCGTTGGCACGACCTGCCTCCGGAAGGCCAGGAAGCCCCCTCCCGGGAACCGACCTTGGGCCCCTCCGGCCTGGATCGCCTGGAATTCTATCTGGCCCCCAACCCGGGGGAGGATCCCAAACCCCTGAGCCGCATCGCCTCGGGCGGGGAACTGTCCCGGCTGGTGCTGGGTCTCAAATCCATCCTGGCCACCGGAGCCGGCATCAGTACCAGCATCTTTGATGAAGTGGACACCGGCATCGGCGGCCGCACCGCCGTGGTGGTGGGCCAGAAACTGCAGCGCCTGGCCCGCCGGACCCAGATTATCTGTATCACCCACCTCCCCCAGATCGCCTGTTTTGCCGGAACCCATTTCCGGGTGGAAAAAAGCGTGGTGGACTCCCGCACCGTGACCTCGGTGAAGAAACTCACCCCCGAGGAACGGCTGCAGGAACTGGCCCGCATGTTGGGGGGCGATCCCACCAGCGCCACCAGCCTGGCCCACGCCCGGGAACTTCTGGCCCAGGCGCAGTAGCGAAGCCCTCCCGGCCCCAGTTGCCCCTTTTTCGCCAACCCCCTCCCCTGCCCTTGCCAAAGAGGCAAAGAATCATTATAATAGAACCATGGGGGCGAAATGGGTTCGACGTGGGTATGGACCCATAAGTCGCATGTCGAGGTCCTGTCCGCTCGTTAAACGGATTGGAATCCTATAAGTGCCGACAACTACGGCTACGCTCTAGCCGCCTAGACGGCTAGCGTCCGCTTGACCAAGTCGGAAGGGTCAATTCGGGCGCCGATTATTCCGACTAGGAACGGGAGTTGGCCGATGACTCCCAGACCGAAATCCCAGTCGGCTGGCCTGCACGGTATTCTGCCGGCGGAAGACCGTAAGGGCGAGAATCAATACACCGGCTAAGCATGTAGAAGCTTATGGGAAGTATTTGCGGACGCGGGTTCGACTCCCGCCGCCTCCACCAAATTTTATCAAGAATTGCAAGCAATCGACACTAGAGACAAACAAAAAATAAGGCCCCAGAGAGGCCCCGAAAGATAATCTTCCAACTTTTAATGCTCCCGGACCGGGGGCATGGCAATCTCTTTCCAATAATCCGTTCCCCTGGCACTCCCCTCTCAAGTTCCGCACTTCTGGCTCAGATCTGACCCAAGTTTGCCTGCCTGCCCCTTTATTTTCTTTGTAATTACCATTAGTTAAAAAAAGTCACCCACAAACCATGAAAATAAAGGTTGATTCCAGGGGAACGGCCGGGGCCGGCAAGGATGCCGGCCCTACGGACTCCCCTCTAAACTCTACAAACTATGAACTACGAACTTTATTTTCTAACTAATTGCCATTATTGATAAAAATAACCCGCAAACCATGAAAATAAAGGTCGCTGCCAGTGGCTACCTTGGGCGGGCACAGAGGCCCTCCCCACTAAAAGAGAAGCTCTTCCGGAAACCGGAAACCTTATTTTTTTGGTAAAGCGTTAGATCTGATTCCGGGGTGCGACACCTGAGAGATATTATAAGAGCCGGGCTCCCAACTCCGCAATGCCGGACCGTTCCCCTTTGACCAAGGTGATGTGGCCGGAGATGTCCTCGCCCTTGATGCGCTCCACCAGATAACTCAATCCGTTGGAAGAGGCATCCAGATAGGGATTGTCTATCTGTTCCGGATCACCGGTGAAGACGATCTTACTGCCCCGGCCCACTCGGGTGAGGATGGTCTTGACGGCGTGGGGGCTCAGGTTCTGGGTCTCGTCGCAGATGATAAACTGGCGGGGGATACTCCGACCCCGGATATAGGTGAGGACCTCCAGCTCGATCTTGCCGGTGTTGAAGAGATAGTCTACGCAGCCGTTGGCCTGGATATGCTCATTGCAGAGGAACTCCAAGTTATCATAGATGGGCTGCATCCACGGCCGGATCTTCTCTTCTTTGTCGCCGGGGAGGTAGCCCAGGTCATTGCCCAATGGCACGATGGGCCGGGTGATGAGGAGCCGATTGTAGCCGGCTTCCTCTTCAAAGACTTTTTCCAAACCGGCGGCCAGGGCCAGGATGGTTTTGCCGGTTCCGGCCTTGCCCACCAGGGTGACGATCTTGACGGTGTCGTCGAGGAGGAGCTCCAGGGCGAACTTTTGCTCTTTATTCAAGGCCTTGAGGCCATAGACCGGACCGTTCAGGTTGAGCCGCTGCAGCCTCCCCTGGCAGAAGCGGGCCAGGCCCGATTGGGAAGGGTTGTCGGCGGTTCTCAGGATACAGAACTGGTGAGCCAACAGACCGTTCTGGCGGCACTCTAAAAAACCCTGGCGGTAAAAGCTCTCCAATTCCGTCTCGGTCACGGTCAGTTCGGTGACGCCGCTGTAGAGGCGATGATAGTCAACCTTGTCGCTGTAAAAATCCTCGGCCCTAATGCCCAAGACATCGGCCTTGATACGCAGATTCAAGTCCTTGGTGACCAGAATCACCGGTTCGGAGGCATGCTGCTGCAGGTAATAGGCCATGGCCAGGATACGGTTGTCATTATTGTTCAGGTCAATATCGCAGAAGCTCTCAAAGGTCGTGCGGCAGTTCAGTTCGATGCGGATGGTGCCCCCCTGGGGTATCTGCACCCCGGCGGCCAGGGGGCCCAAACTGCGCAAGGCATCCAATTGGCGGGAAACCTCCCGGGCGTGACGGCCGATCTCATCGCTCCGGGTCTTCTGGTTGTCCAACTCTTCAATGACCATCACCGGCAGAACGATGTCATTGTCTTCAAAGGCGTAGAGGGAATTGGGGTCATGGAGCAGGACGTTGGTATCCAGGATATAAATCTTTTTCACGGCGCCGGTTGTCTCCCCTCCGGTCCGATGGCCGCCAGACCCTGGCCAGATATCGGGTCCTCACCCGAACCGGTGGCTTTCCTTTGTCGGAGGTTGGGAATATGAAAAGGTGCAGGGACGCTGCTAATGAGTGCCCATCCGGAAAGGCCCCGGTTGATAGGCGGGCCTATCATAGGGGCTTGATTTATCAAGCCCCCGACGGTCTCTCGCCCAGGCGCCGGAGTTTTTGGATGAACACCGATTAATGTTAAGTGTATCATTTATTCACATGGGCGTATACCGTTTTTTTCATGAGGATATTGTTAGCCGGAAATGATCAGACGGCTTCCGGAGGTGACCAATTAACCCGGCAGGTCGGCTGGCCCAGTTGTGGAAAAATCTCTTGACACCGTTGCCAGCGGGAGTTAGCTTAATTGGCGTATCGGCAGGTAAGACATTATTTTCTCAAAATCCAGAGGAACATGGTGTATGAGCGACTCGGACGGCAGTCATAGTAGCCGCTGCCCATTTCAGCAGGCGACAATCTATCCCGCATTAGCAAGTCCGCAACGCCGGGATGTTGCGGTCGGCAAATCAACCCACCGGTCCCCCTCCTTGGACTAAACCTTTGGTTCGCCTCCGGCCGCAACTTCCTTAGGTATCGCGGCCGTAAAGGAGGTGAACCGTGCCCAGAAACCCCCTTCTCATCCCTGAACTGCGCGAGGCTTTGGCCAAGCGAAATGCCCAAGCTTTACAGGAATTCTGCCGATCGGGGCACCCTGCTCACATCGCCGAGCTGATCACCGGCTTGAACGGCGAGGAGGTCTGGGCAGTGCTCCACTATGCCGATCCGGCACTCCGGGCCGAGATCTTCAGCCATCTGGAGCCAGATCTCCAAGTGGAGATTTTGGAAAACCGACACCGTCGGGAGATTTCCCGGTTGTTGGCCGAGATGTCCCACGATGACCGGGCCGACCTGTTCAAGCTGCTGCCTGAACCTCTGCAGGAGGCTGTGCTGCCAGCCCTGGCACAAGCAGAGCGAGAGGATATCCGGCGACTCAGCGCTTATCAGGAGGGAACGGCCGGCGCCGTGATGACCTCGGATTACGCCTCCCTATCACCCCATCTGACCGCAGCCGAGGCCATTGAGCATCTCCGCAAAGTGGCACCCGATAAAGAGACCATTTATTACGCCTATGTGGTGGATGAACAGCATAGACTGTTGGGGTTTGTATCGTTGAAAGACCTTATCCTGGCCCGGCGGGAAGCCCTGGTGCGTGACATCATGCACCGGGAAGTCATTTATGCCAACGTCAACGAGGACCAGGAGGAGGCTGCTCGGAAGATTCAGAAATATGACCTCATCGCCTTGCCGGTCGTCAACGGCGGCGGTGCCTTGGTGGGGATCATTACCCATGACGACGCCCTGGACATCATCACCCAGGAAAATACTGAAGACCTGGAAAAATTCATGGCCATCAGCGGCGTCCACCAAGCCGGTGTTTACCTCCGAACCCCCGCCTGGGTACATTTTAAAAACCGGGCTTACTGGATCGTGGGATTGGCCGCCCTGGGCTTGATTTCCGGGATAATCATCCACAGCTTCGAAGAAACCTTGATGAACCTGATGATCCTGGCCCTTTATATGCCCATGGTAGCTGACACCGGCGGCAATACCGGTAGCCAGTCGGCCACGGTGGTGGTGCGGGCTCTGGCCCTGGGAGAAATCACCCCCCGAGATGCCTTTAAGGTACTCGTCAAAGAATTTCAGATCGCCTTTCTACTGGCCCTCCTCCTGGGTATCATGTCCTGGGCCAAGGTGATGTTTCTCTCCCAGGGGTCCGAAATTCCCGGAGGATATTCCCTGGCCAAAATCGGCTTGGCCATCGCCTTGGCGTTGGCTGTCCAGGTGATCACCGCCACCCTCATCGGCGCCTTCCTGCCACTGGGAGCGGCCAGACTAAAGATGGACCCGGCCGTGGTCGCCAGTCCGGCCTTAACCACCATCGTTGATATCACCGGACTGCTTATCTACTTCTCCACCGCCAAATTACTCCTGGGTATCTGACGATTTTTACGGTCGGCCGCCACCGGGTTAGATGATTGACCGGGGCCAAGTCCCGGCAGCCATCGTTAGGCCTGAGCGATTATCCCCCGGGTTGGCCGCCGACCACAGCTCCCCTAATGATAAGAGGTGTCCGGCGCCGGTTCAGTCCACCCCTGCCAGGCAAGTGAATCCAACTCCGCTTCCAGGCTGTCGGCATCGGCAAAACTTATCAGCCGCTGTCGGACGGAACCACCTGTCAGAGTCGGCACCACCAACCACAGGTAACACTGGCCCTCGGCGTCCTCCAGAACTTTGTAGGAACCGCACAGCCCCTGCCAGCTCTTCCTGAGACGGGCCTGCAGCGACACCATGCCGCACCACGAGTCCTCGATAATCCAGGACTGCCAGGTCCCTGCGTAGTCGGAGCCGGCCTTAAAATTCAATGAAGCCATTTTCCATCTCCTCCATCTGGGCCCAGGTGGGCACAAGGTCCGGCTCGCCCTGGGTAATCATATAATTGTGCAGCAGGTTCTCCACTTCCCGCCGGCCGGCCCTCTCAATGACCCGCAGCATCACCCCGTTGGACAACCGGTCCAGCCGGTACACCTTGGCCGGCCCCTGCCCTCCTGTCGCCAGCCGCCGCCGCCTCTTGGCCGGATCAAATTGCAGCACTGCCATGGCTCTTCCTCCTTGCCTGATCACGATGTTAAGGAAGTTATAGGAGAGAACCGGCGGGAAAGCCAAAACAGATGAGACAGATGTCACTTTTGCCGCCCCAGCGCGGCAAGAGGACGTCTGGCCGTCCGCCTCTGGAGGGGTGGAATCTGTCGGCGAGATGCAAGATCGCCGTATACGGAGGACGATTTGCGGGGGAAACGAAAAAAGGCGGCCCGGAGGCCGCCTTGACTGGTTTGTGTGCCTGCGTTAGAGCAGTTTGAATTTATTCTTGTACTCGCTGTAGTTCTTCCGCATATCCTTCTTGATCATCTTGCCGGTGGGAGTCCGCGGAATGGCATCCAGGAAGACCACTTCCCGGGGCAGCTTGTATTTGGCCAACAGATCGGTGGTGGAGTTGATGATCTCCTTGGCCAGATCCATGGACGGGGTATTGCCCGGTTCCAGCTCCACCATGGCCACGACTTTCTGGCCCAGGATTTCATCGGGGATACCCACGACGGCGCAATCCCGGACTTTGGGATGACGCACGATGGCATCTTCGATTTCCGACGGTGCCAGCCGGAAGCCGGAGGACTTGATCATGTCGTCTTCCCGGGCCTGGAAGAAGATGAAGCCGTCTTTGTCCATGATGACGGCGTCGCCCATCATGTTGTAGCCGTCTTTGACGCCTTTTTTCTGGCTCTTCAGGAGTTTCTGATCCTGGACATAGGGCTTCCAATAAACGGTACCGGTGGGGCCTTTCACCAGCATGGAGCCAACTTCGCCCGGGGCGGCCTCGGTGCCGTCTTCTTTAACAACCTTGACCTCAAAACCAGGCAGGGCCTTGCCGATGGAATCGGGCACCGGCACATCGCTCATGGTGTTGGAGGTGACCAGGTGCACCATTTCGGTGCCGCCCAGACCTTCCCAGATGGGCTTGCCGGTTTTGGCCTGCCACATGGCCAGGGTCTTGCCGGTGAGGGCGTCGCCGCCGGAGGTATACATCCGCACGGTGCTGAGGTCATAGTCGTTGAAATTGGGCATTTCCAAAAGTTTCCGGTAGGCCGTGGGCAGACCGGTGACGACATTGACCTTGTGTTTCTGGATGGTGGCCATCATGTCGTCGGGGGTGAACTTGGGCAGCAGGGAGATCGTGGCACCGGCGGCAAAAGGTACCAGACAGAAGGTGCCGTAACCGGCGGCGAAGGAGACCGGCGCAGAGCCGCCCAGAACTTCGCCGGGTTTCAGTTTCCAGACGTATTTGTTGACCAGATTGGACTCGATGATCACCTCTTTGACAAAATGGACGCAGCCCTTGGGCTGACCGGTGGTGCCGGAGGTGTAGAGGATGACGCCGATGTCGTCGGGGTTCAGTTTGACGTTTTCAAAGGTGTCCGCAGCCTTGGCGAACTCCTCGGCAAAATCATAATAGCCTTTGGCCTTGACTTCATCAGGCTTGCCGCCCACCACGATGATCTTGGTGGGGAACTGGAAGTCCTTCTGACCGGCTTCCACCGCCGCCAACAGGGGGGCGCTGACGAAGAAGGCGGCAAATTCCGCGTTATTCAAGGTGAATTCGATCTCTTCCTTGGCCCACAGGGGAGATACCGGAACCGGGATAGCACCGTTTTTCTGGATGCCGAAGTTGATGGCCACCGCATCGGGGGTATTGGTCATGCGGATGCCCACCCGGTCCTGGGCTTCCACACCCAGGCTCTTCAGAATGTTGGCCACTTTGTTGGCCATCTTTAACAGTTCTTCATAAGTGATGGTCTTGTCGCCGAACAGGATAGCCGCCTGTTTGCCGAGACCCGCCTTGACATGTTTATCAAGGAATTCCTCGGCAATGTTTACCGGACCGGCTACTAAATGTTTGAATTCTTCCGGTACGACATGCTCGGGCCACAATTCTTTGGGGGGTAGATAATCAGCGGGGATTTTGCCCATATTGCCTCTTCCTCCTGCAATGTTTTGATGGTTGATCTCTGTGCCGCTCCCGAGGGAGCGGAACCAAATATGTCCCAAGTCCTTGTGAATGGTATAACAATCTCGGGGGCCTTGTCAAGAATTTTGCGCGTTCCCAAAGGGGAAAACTGTATATCCGCCCCGATTTCCCCTTCTGGGAGAACGGAACCATGACTCCCGGCCTTCTCCCCCGGCGCCGTTCCTCGTTTTCCCGAGGCACCGACTGCTCGCCGGGAACCGCCGGGAGATGCCAGCTTTCAGGGACGACCCGCCCCACCCAGGGCCTGGACGATCTCCCGGCTCAGGCGCCCCACCGCCCGGCTCTGGGCCGCCACCAGATCCTGATAATCAGGGCCGGCGACGGGCTCCACAATCTGGGAACGGGTCGTTTTTACCAGCTTTTTGTCCTGCCCCTGAAAAATGCTCCAGCGCGCCTCCAGCTCTGCCCGGTCCCCTATGTAGCCGTCCAGGCGGATCACATCCACTGTCACCTGATAGGTCAGAGGCACCGCCTGGCGCCAAGGAAAGGTGTATACCTCTGGACTGCCCAAGAGCGCCCCGATATTATCGGCCAGGACGTTGAGAAGATTATTCTTCAACGGCCCGGCCCAACGGTGAAATTCATCTTTCACCACCTGGTTGTCGCCGCGGCGCGTTACTATCTGGCTCTGATCCAGGTAATCAGCCATCTTCAGCGGACCGAGGCCCACTACCACCCCCGAAAGTCGGCCCGCTGACGCAGTGCTCACCTGGTCAGGTACCGAACTGAGGGTATAAAACCGCGGGCTAGGGCTGCGGCTGCAGCCAAAACTAACAGCGATTACCAACGCCAGTCCAATACTGCCACAAATCCGCCCTATTGCCATGGTTAGTTGCCTCCAGGCTTCTGTTTGCCGCGAATCAGACTCTCCGGGTGCTGGTCCAAATAGGAGGCCAGCTCCCGCAAGGACCGGCTCATGGCCCCGAGTTCCCGCAAGGTATTCTCCAGATCCACCATTACCGGGGCATCTTCACCCAGAGTGCCCCGCACCGTCGCCAGCGTCCGGTCCAGACCGGACAACGTCTTTTCCAACCCCAGGCTCAGTTCCCGCAGGCGAGGATCGAGTTCCCGGGCCAATTTACCGAAGTCCCTGACGGTTCTCTTCACATCCTTCGCCAACGGCCCCACCTGCTGATCCACTTTGGCCACCAGTTTACGGGTGCTCTGCAGAGTCTCCTTCAGATCCCGGAATACTGCGCTGATATCCGGATCATTCACCAGTTTGTCAATGCCATCCAAAGCCTGCTCCAGCTTTTTCTGCAACCCCCCGATATCCACCTGCTCCAGAGCCCGGGCCAACCTGGCGGTGGTGGAGGGCAGGGTCGGAATCTCCACGTGAATCTTGTCGGTTCCCCTCAATACTACCGGGGTGTCGGGATAAAAGTTCAACTCGATGAGCAGCTGCCCGGTAATGAGACTCTGCATCTGCAGCATGGCCCGCAGACCCTGGTCAATCAGCCGGGGCATATTTTTCTTGGGATCCGCCATCCTATTAGCTTCCCGGAACACGAACCGGTCCAACTCCACCTGGATGATCACCGGGATCTCTACCTTGTTCTTTGCCGGATCGGCCATGATGGTGATGTCGGCCACCGAACCCACCTGCACTCCCTGGAACAATACGGGGGCACCCACATTCAGGCCCTTGATGGACTCGTCAAAATACAAGACGAACCGTTGGGTCTTTTTAAAGAATTTTCCCGAGCCGAAGACCACGAGACTGGCTGCCAAAAGGGCTACGGCCAGAACCACAAAACCGCCGATCATCATCCTGTTTGCTTGTTGCGCCATCGGTCTGCATCCCATCTCTTAGAATTTCGCTGCCAGTCCCTCTTCGTCACCGGCGCCCTACCCCGACTCATTTCTCACCACGGGTAAGGAATTGACGTAAGGCTGGATCCTGCGTCTCTGCCAACAACTGCCTGGGATTGCCCGTAGCCGTCTGGGTGCGTCTGGAGACATCCAGAAAAACCCCGTTGCTGCCGATGGCAAAGATACTGGGCAGCTCATGGGTGACCACTACCATGGTGGTGCCCAGACTGTCGTTCAGCTCCAGGATCAGGTCATCCAAGCGGCGGGCGCTCACCGGGTCCAGCCCCGCCGAAGGCTCATCAAAGAATAATATCTCCGGGTCCAAGGCCATGGCCCGGGCGATACCCGCCCGCTTCTGCATACCACCGCTGATCTCCGCCGGGTAGAACTCCTCAAAACCGGCCAGCCCCACCAAGGCCAACTTCAAGCGGACCACTTCCCGGATCTGGTCCGGCCTGAGATTCGTGTAGGTCTCCAACGGCAAGGCCACATTCTCCGCCAGGGTCATGGAGCTCCACAAGGCCCCGCTCTGATACATCACTCCGGCCCGACGCATGAGCTGATCCCGGCTGGCCTGGTCCGCTCCCCAAAAGTCCACCTCGCCGTAATATACCTTGCCTCGCGCCGGCGCCTTCAGACCCACCAGGATAGTCATGAGGGTGCTCTTGCCACAGCCGCTGCCCCCCATGATGATAAAGATATCGCCTCGGTTGATGGTGAAATTCAGGTCACGCATGAGGACATAGTCCCCATAGGCCATGGTGAGATTCTCCACCTTGATATGAGGACTTGTCCCGGCCATCGCTTATATCCCTAAAAAATTGCAGACTATGGTAATCAATGCCGTGGACAGGATAATCCCCACAATGGCCGTCACCACCGCCGAAGTAGCCGCCTCCCCCACCGCCGAGGCGCTGCGACCGCACTGCATCCCCCGCATACAACCTGCCAGAGCCACAATGATCCCAAAGATAAACCCGGAAAACAGGCCAATGCCCAAGTTCCATAACCCCACCGCCCGGGCCGTCTCATTGTAGTACTGGATCAGGTCGATATTCAGCATCCACACCCCCACCACCATCCCCCCCATGATACCCATGATATTGGCATAGAGACACAACAGCGGCATCGTCAGGGCCAGCGCCAGCATCCGGGGCAACACCAGAAACTCCATGGGGGAGAGGCCCAGGGTTTTCAGAGCATCAATCTCTTGGTTCACCTGCATGGTCCCCAACTGGGCCGCAAAGGCCCCGCCGGTGCGGCCGGCCATGACTATCCCCGTCATGATCGCGGCCATGAGGCGGACCATGGCAATCCCCACCAAATCGGCCACATAAATCTGGGCTCCGAAGAGCTGCAACTGGATGGCGCCGATAAAGGCCAGGATCAGCCCCACTAAAAAGCTGATCAGCGACACGATGGGCACCGCCTGGGCGCTGGCCGCCTGCATGATCAGCCAGAGGTCGGCCCGACGATACCGGGCCCGGCCGGAAACCAGACGCAGCACTGCCACCACCGCGTCCCCCAGAAAAGCCAAAAATTCCCCTATCCCCTGGAAGAGCCCGACGGTCTGGGTCCCCAGATTGGCCAGGAAGGAGGTGCGCTCCTCCACATGGCGAGCATCTGTCTTTTCCGGCACCGCCGTTGCCAAGGCCAGGAGCTTTTTCGCCCCCGGGGGCAGCCCCTCGCTCTCTACCCGAATCTGCCGCCGGACGCAGAAATCCTGAAGCCTCATCAGGAAGGTCAACAGACCGCTGTCCCACTGGCCCACCTCCCGAGCCTCCAGGACTACCTGCCGCACAGTTGGCCGCGCCGCCAACTCTTCCTGCACCGCCACCGGTTCCGGCAGGTCAGGACCCAGCCGCCAGTCGCCGGCCAGCACCACCTTGACAATCTCCGCCGTCGGCTGCTCCAGAAGCAACGCCGCCTTCGCCGTCATCCCAAAATCCCTCCCCAGTTACTGGCTGTCGGCACCATAAACCCGCCGCCCGGCCAGGCGGCCGCCTGCCACGATTTTTCTTAGCGGTAGATTCGCTTATTTGCTTCACAATGTCAATCATTCCCTGCTGCGGCCGGCCCTCAGCCGGCCGCCACTGAATCAGAACCTGCAGCAGGCACCAATCCGAGGGCAGGAAACAGGGGCAGCTGCCAACAATCCTTTTGCCGGGGCAGCCTCCAAACTCGCCCAGGTCAGCCGAAGGCGGTGCCTTGAATCTTCATGGTTTGCGGCCGATCTGCGGCTAATGAACCTTGCCAATGAAAAAGGGGCAGGCCCCGGGCCTGCCCCTCTTATCTCTGCTCTCTTTCCCTTGATCTGGGCGGTTACCCCCCTTGGAGCCGATATGCCAGGGGCACCTGCACCGTCAGACTGGTCTTCTGCACTTCTCCCGGAATGGGGGGGAATCGACCCACCCGGTTGACGGTCTCCTGGGCGGCTCGGTCCAGGATGGCCGAGCCAGAGGAACGGGACAGGCTGATCCCCACGATACTGCCATCGGAGCCGATGGTGAAGCGCACCACCACCGTCCCCTGTTCCTGGCGGCTGCGAGCCTGCTGGGGATAGATCTTGTTTTTCTCCAACAGGCTCCGCACTTTGGCCAAATAACCCTGCAACGCCGACCCCGAGCCGGCCCCGCTCCCGGAGCCTGAACCTGATCCCGATCCCGTACCGCTGCCGGTTCCGTAGCCGCTGCCGGTACCGGTGCCTGCACCACTTCCCGTTCCCCGGCCATAGCTGCTGCTGGTTCCCGGAGTATACGGTCGGGGGGTTGGTGTGGAGACCACGGGCGGAGCCGGACGAGGCAGGGCCAACCGCTCTGGGATCGCCTCCTCCACCGGCGGCTTCACCACCGGCTTGGGTTTGGGTTTTACCGGCACCGGCTTGGGCGGCGGGGGCAGAGGCTTGGCAACTTCCGGAGGTGGACTGGGGGATCCGGTCTGGCCACCTCCCCCACCCTCGGGTTTGGGCGTCACCGCCGCCAAGGTAATGGCGTCCACCTGGACCACTTTTTTCTGGGGGGCCGTCACCGGCGGCAAGACCAAGATGGCGTACAGCAACAGGGCATGCAGCCCCAAGGAAACCAGGGCTGCCAGACCCCAGGGGGTATATTCGTCAATGGCACTCTTGGCTGTCATCCGGCACCTTACTGCTGCTCCACTTCAATGCCGATGCGTTCCACCTTCAGACGTTTCAGCCGGTCAATAACTTCGATGAGGACCCCGTGTTTGGTCTCTTTGTCCGCGGCTATCACCGCCTGGGGCTCCTTGCCCCGCACCAGCTCACTGAAGACGGCGTTGAAATCCACCTCTTGATGCACCCGAGTCCCGTTGATGGCGATCTTCCCGTCCCGATCAATGCTGACGATCACCACCACCTTCTCCATCTTCTCCGCCTGGGTAGCTTTGGGGAGCGAAATGGAAAAGGTGCGCGGCAACATCACCGTAGCCGTCAGAAGAAAGATGATCAGGATGACCAAGACAATATCCACGAAGGGGGTCATATTGATCTCGGTGATGGGGCCATGCCGGTGCAGTTTCATCGCCGGATTCCTACCTTCTGCAACTCCACGGTTCGGACCGCCTGCTGGTCGCTGACACTCAGACTGGCCAACAGCAGCCGGCTGAGTCTCTGGGAACGTTCCAAAATCTGGTGCAGACGATGGTGATAATAATTATACATCACCACCGCCGGGATGGCCACCAGGAGGCCCACCGCCGTGGCGATCAGGGCCTCGGCAATGCCGGCCATGACCGCCGGGCCACCGCCGCCCTCTTCCAGAGCCAGGTCTTTGAAGGCGTGGATAATGCCCAACACCGTACCGAACAGGCCGATGAACGGGGCGTTCGCCCCCAAGGTTCCCAGGAAACTCAGGCCCCGGTCCAACCGGAGGCTCGTCCGGATCCGCTCGGCCTCCATGGCCTCACTGGCTGCCTCCCGCCCATGGCCGGCCTCCTCCAATCCGGCCAACAGGATCTGCGGCTCCATCGCCTGGCTGCCCGCGCATAAAGCCGCGGCCCCGGACCAATCCTTCTTCTCCAAATAGGGCCGCAGCTCCTCCACAAACTGATCATCCCGGAACCGCAGACGATAAAAGGTAATCGCCCGCTCCACCATCACCACCACTGAGATGATGCTCAACAGGATCAACAACCACAGCACCCACGTGCCGCCGCCCACCGCCATGTTGAGCAGGCTTTTGGTCAAATCCATCTCTTCCCCCAAAAAAAAGCCATGAAAGGGCCATTTCCTGTGTCCAGAGCCTTCATGGCGTCAATCTCTTCGCAAAGTCAAGAAGCGGTCGAGCGGGAGTTCATCTCCCATCGTGGTTAATTTAATTTATCTTTCGCTAAAAAGCAAGAGGGGCATCGGGATTGGGTTATTGCAGGCGTTTTTTGGTGCAGACCCACTCCTGGCCGAGCCCGGACGGAGTTCAGCGTTTTTTCTTCCGGCCCGTTGCCGGCCTGGTCCGCCGGTCCGACGGCACCTCAAAATACGGCCCGAACAGATCATCATCCTCCCTGGCCATGACCTGCCCACAGACCGCGCAGATGGCCAAGTGATCGTCCAGGCCGGCAATGCGCCGATCTTTGGTCCGACAGTGTAAACAACGATACAGATAACTCGGCATAATCCTCCCACACTCCATTCCGACGCGGTGTCCTGGCATCATCGCCACCAGGCAACGGCTGCGCTTTGGCAGTAAAACCGCAAAAAAAAACCACCAAAGGCCGGCTTTTGCCCGGCGTGCCTTCGTGGCCCACGTCGTCTTGCCAACATCTGCTAGGAATTATACTCCCCCCGCCGGCATGAGTCAAGAGTTATCTATCTCGGATCCATCCGGAAACTCCGGCTCCCTAGTTGGCAGCGCTTCGGGGGGCTTGATAAATCAACCCCCTACACTAGGCACACCTTTCCAATCGGGCCTTTCCGGATAAGCATTATCTCACAATGATACCCTACCCTTTCCACACCGCCCTCGTCTAGGCGTCGCCCGCTCACCCAGGGAAACTCAGCCGTTCACCGGGATGGGCCTCCCCGCCTGTCACCCCCTGCCCCCGTTTTCTCCCGGGCGGCCCCACCCTGTCCGGTCAGGCCATTTTGCTGCAGATAGCTCTGGGTCTTGGCCAGCATCCGCCCGGGTACCAGGGTCACCTGGGGTCGGCGCATCAAGGGATTTTCCCCCACCAATAACACGCAGCCATAGGTCTGTTCCAACCGGTCGTAGGTTAATACCTGGGCCGGCTCCCCCTGGGCCACCACCTGGCCTTGAGCCAAGAGGAGCAGGGTATCGGCGTACATGGCGGCCAGGTTCAGATCGTGGGAGATCATGATCACCGTAAAACCCCGGCTCTTCTGCAGATGTTCCAGAAGGTCCATCACATGAACCTGGTGGGCCAGATCCAGGGAAGCCGTAGGTTCATCTAAAATTATAATCTGGGGCTGCTGACAGATGGCCCGGGCGATGATCACCCGTTGGACCTCCCCACCGCTCAGTTGGTTGAGCCGCCGTTTGGCCAGATGGCTCACCTGGGTGGCGGCCATGGCATCGGCGGCGAGTTCCAGGTCCCGTCGGGTTTCCAGACCGGCCAGGCTCAGGTGGGGCGACCGTCCCATCAACACCACTTCCAGCACCGTAAAAGGAATATCCACGGGGGTATATTGGGGCACCACGGCCACCCGCCGGGCCAAAGCCTGCCGGGAATACGCTCCCACCGGCCGACCCAGGATCTCCACCTTGCCGCGGTCGGGCCGCAACTGCCCCGCCAAGGTCTTGGCCAAGGTAGTCTTACCGGCGCTGTTGGGCCCGATGATAATAAAAAAGGCCCCCTCCGGCACCTCCAGGGACAGGTCCCGGAGAACCGCCTCCTGGCCATAGCCCACCCAGACCTGCTGCAGCCGCACCGCCGATTTCATAGCCGTGACCTCTGCAATAGGATGATAAAAAGGGGCGCCCCGATGAGGGCGGTAATCACCCCCACCGGCAACTCCCCCTGGGAGGGCAGGACCCGGGCCAAGAGATCACAGAAGACCAGATAAGCTCCTCCTCCCAGCAGGCAGGCCGGGATCAGGATGCGGTGCTCCGGTCCCAACATCAGCCGCAGGAGGTGAGGGACCACCAGTCCTACAAAACCCACCAGGCCCGATTGACAGACTGCGGCGCTGAGCATGAAGGACGTCACCGCCAAGAGGAGGTAGGTCACCCCGGTCACGTTCAGACCCAGATACCCCGCCTGCTCCTCCCCCAGATACAGGAGGTTGAGGGGCCGGGCCAAGAGATAAAGGATCACAAAACCGGGGAGCAGGAGCAGACCCAGGGAAAATATCTGCCGCGGCAGCGCCACCGACAGGTCCCCCATCAGCCAATACAGGATATTGTGCAGCCGGGCGTCCTGGGTCATGGTGACAAAGAATAAAATCAGGGCGGTGCACAAGGCATTGACCATCACCCCGGACAGGAGCAGGGCGTTCCTTTTGTCTCCCGTCTCCCGGGGTGTCAAGAAAATCACCACCAGCATCACTCCCATGCTGCCCAGAAAGGCCAAGGCGGCCACCCCCGGGAAGGGCGACAACCCCAGCAGGATGCCGCTGATGGCCCCCACCGCCGCGCCTCCGGAAATCCCCAAGATATACGGCTCCGCCAAGGGGTTGTGCAAAAGGGCCTGAAAGACCAGCCCCCCCACCGAAAGCGTCCCCCCCACCAGCGCCGCCAACATCACCCGGGGAAACCGGATCTGCCAGAGGATGGCCGGCAGCACCTCCTCAGGATCGCTTCTCCCCAGCAACGCCCGCAGACAGTCCTGCCAAGCCGTGGCTGACGAACCCCAAAGCATGCCGCTGACCATGCTTACCAGCAGCAGGACGCCCAGCATCAGACAGACCCGCAGCAGCCGTGATACGAGACGGTGCGCCGGCAGACTCATCACAGCCCCTCCGCCAACTCCGGATGGAAAAGACGGAACAGTGCCTCCAAACCGTCGAAGATGCGCGGCGACGGCCGATCCACCAGGTCCGAATCCACCAGGTAAATGCGGTTGTCCCGCACTGCCGGCAATTTGGGCCACCGCTGCCAGCCCTCCTTGATCCGCTCAAATACCTCGCCTCGGGTCATGGAGGTAATGACGATGATATCTGGCCGCAGGGCCACCACCTGCTCCTGGGAAAAACGGGGATACGGCACCTTACCTGCGGTCAGATTGATCCCTCCCGCGGCAGTGATCAGTTCGTCCAAGAAGGTATTGGACCCCACCGCCACGATGGGGACGGTGCCGATCTGAAAGAAGACCCGGGGCCGCGCCGCCAGTTCGGCAGTCAAAGTCTGCAGCCGCTGCCACCTCCGGGTCAGGTCTGCGGCCAACTGCGCCGCTGCGGCCTCGGCCCCCAGCAGCTCCCCTAATTCCGCCACCGTTTTGATAACCCCCTGGAGGTTCCGGGGATCCACCGCATACACCGGCAGTCCCAACCCCTCCAATCGGGCCACGCTATGATAGGGATTACCATCTTTGATGGCCAGGACCAGGTCCGGGCGCAGGGCCACGATCCTCTCCACATCCGGATTGATGTACGACCCTACCCTGGGAAGCTCCCGGGCCGCGGGGGGATAATCGCTGAACTGCTCCACTCCCACCAACCGCTCTCCCTGTTCCAGGGCAAAGACCATCTCGGTCAGACTGGCGGCCAAGGTCACGATCCTCTTGATCTCTTTAGGCACCTGGACAGGACGCCCCAACTGATCCTGCACCAGCCGGTGGCCCGAGGCCGGGGAACCGAGGCTGAGGATCACCAGGGCAACTATGGCCGCCAGAGGTCTTGCTGCCGACCGCCCTGCCCTGCCCCCTGATGTAAGTCGGCCCGATCTTGCTTTTTTTAAATTCATTCTTAAAATAATAAAAAATCTAAGGGAGGATGAAGCCATGTTATGCAGCCTTGCCACCAAACTCAACCCCGAGGATCTCCAGGCCATCAAGGCCTTGGAACAGGAACTGGCCCTGCCCCTGCTGGCCTTCGCCTGCCATGACATTAAATCCGCAGCAGTCAACACCGAGCAGCTCGGCAAGATTCAAGCCCTGGAAAACCGCCTGGGCGTCTCCCTGGTGGCCGTCCAACCCTGAGGGCTGCTGACAACGGTACCATGGTTACTGCCATGACCGGCCGGTCACCGGCGCGCTCTGAAAATCAAGGTTGTTGCCTTTGGCTACCTTGGGCGGGCACGGAGGCCCGCCCCACTAAGAGAGAGCCTAACAGAGAAGCTCTTCCGGAAACCGGAAACTGATTTCTCTGACCCCTGGCAACTTTATTTTCTAATTTAATTGATGCCACCGACCTCCCTGGCCACCGCCCCCTGAGCGAAAGCCGTGAGCGGGGCGGTGCTTTTCCCCGTTGCTCCAATTTCTGCCTTCACCGTTCCTTGCCGCCGACTCCGCTGAGTATGGCCTCGCCGGCCAGCCGCAGAGGTTTGGGGAGCTCCTCCGGCAGCCTCGGCCACTCTTCCGGCAGCAGCGGCCGGCCGGCCAAGGTTTCGGCCACCTGTTGGCACCATCTTTCATAGGCTGACAGATCGGTTATCTGACCCTGTTCCCAGGCATCGCTCAACGCCAGGGCAGCCTCCAGAAAACCCGCACTCTCTGGTCGGGTCAGGAGTTCATCCCAGCCCGCCACCAACCGTTGCCGTTGGGCCGTCGGCAAAGAAGACGGCAATAGCTCATAGAGGTCGAGGCGCCGCTCCTGGATCCGCCGCCAGACCGGACGGCCTCCCACGACGCCATTTTGGCGGCCCACCGCCTCCCGAACGGCCCGGTACACCGCCTTGCCGAGTAGTTCCCCCAGTTTGCTGTGCCCCCCGGCATTGTCCAGCTGCCGCCCCTGACCTGAGACCACGATGACGTTATCAGTGCCGGTCCCGGTGGCTTGCCATCTGGGCTGTTCCGTGCTGCGGATATCCAGATCTTGTAAAGCCGCCGTCTTGGCTTCGGTGATGTCCAGGAGGGCTCGGCTCATGGCCCGAGGTGATAACTTGAAGTTGCTCATGACAATGATATTAATGGTACCGGGTTCATAAAACCGGCCTTCGTCACGCCCCAGCCGCAGGGCATTGCCCTCCACCCCGGCCGTGGCCAGGGCGTATACCGTCAGTTCCTGAAATTGCTCTTTGCTGATGGCCACCTTGTCCATATCGGCCCCGGTAAAGAGAAAGCTGGTCTGTTGCTCGGGACAGCCCAACACCCCGTATACCAGACGCCGGTCGGCCTGGAGACCCCGGTGGTGGCTGAGGGGCCACCCCGGCGGCGGAGTATAGTGATTACCCACCCGGACGATCCCCTCCCGGGGGCCTTCCAGGGTCGAAAGCACGGCCGTGGGGGCCCGGAACTGGATCAGGAGGGTCTTATGCTCAAAATCCAGAATGCGGCTGGTGACGATCTCGGCCGAGCTGACCAACGGCAGGTCCAGGGGCACCGGCCGCCGGGACAGGACCTGCTGCGGCAGGACGGTATGGTTCGGATCACTGAATTCCGCAGTAAACAAAGAAGCCGCCAGCCAGGCGACAAAATCACCCGCATGGACGGAGGCCCGGCAGGTCAGGGCACAGGGAAAATTCAAAAACCGCCCCCGCTGTACCGCCTCCACCTGGTCATAGCCCGGCCGTCGCAGCAGCGGGGCAAAGGTGGGCAATCCCGGGCCGCAACCATAGACCACCTGAGGGTTAAATCGCTGCCAGGCTTCGGGACTTACCGGGATAACCGCCCCGTTCCGCCCCCAGAGCGGTGGGATCCCCCCCGCCCGTCGGATGAGATCATTCTGAAACGAATCATCTCCCGGCACCACCACCGCCCGATCGCTCATGAGCCGCACCACCCGGGGCCGCTGCCCCGGCGGTATTTTGGCGATCTTCTTGGCAATGAGGTCCAGCCCCTCCTGCAGCCGCCAACAGATGGCTTCAGCCTCCTGGGAACGCTGAAAGATCTCCCCCAGCAGCCTGACATTGGCCATGATATCCTCCACCGTCCGAGCCTGGAGCTGCAGAACCGGGATACCGCGGCCGGCAAAGGCGGCCAGGACCTCTTGCTGGATATCCGCCACGATGAGACAATCAGGCTCCCTTTGCTGGACAGCCTGGACATTGGGGGCCAAAAAGCCCCCTACCACCGGCAAGGGCGCCCCCTTCCCCGCCGCGGCATCATAGAGAGTCACCCCCTGGAGGCGGTCTTCCAGACCCAGGGCCGTCAGCATCTCCGTCGCCCCCGGCACCAAGGACACTACCCGCTGAGGCGGCCGGCTGATCACCAGCTGTTGGCCATAGGCGTCCACCACCATCACCGCCGCCATCCCGATACCGGCAGCACCGACCGACAAAATCAGCACCGTCACCAGCACTGGAAGCCACCGCTTAACCAGCCGGTAAAGGATCTGCCGGTTCCGACTGCCCCCGCCGGGACAGGCCGCCACCCTCTGATTATCTTCTTTCGGCTGCATCTCGATCCTTTATTTCCCCGCCTTCGCCATCTCGGTTTTTGGGCAACAAACACCTATCCTGGCCTTTATATCCCCACTGCCGCCATTGTCAAGAGCAAAAGGCGGCAGACCCGGACGCCCCCATAACCCCGGCAGGCTTCCGCCAGGATTGCCCCTGGGCTGGCCGCGAGGTATAGTTTCCAGGAGAGGCGCCGGACAGTAATATGCCAGGCAGGACCGGCAGGTGCAGGAGGACAGGTCCCTGGGAGTTTGGCCTATCGCCCCTCCGGAAGCCGTTGCTTTGCCATGGCAAGCATTAAATAATGTCTGGGAGTCTTTGGTAGGGGCGGGTCTCAGACCCGTCCCTGCCTGGCCGCACCGTTTCAGGAGACCGCTCTAAATGGCACCGAGCTTATAAACCTTTACCCTCAGATATGTTCTGGACTATCAGTGGTGGGGCGGCGGTGCCGCCGCTGCTGCTGATCTTGGAGCGAACCATGATGCCGACTACTCCCCCGTTCCCCTCCCGATATCTCTCCCGCGGCCTCGGTTGTCTGGCCGGGGGACTGTTCCTGACGGCCGTATGGGGCCTGCACCGTGACCAGGAGCCGTTTGCTACCTGGTTCTATGCCTTTGCCTGGTGGTCCTACATCACCCTGGTGGACACCATCATCTTCCACCGGGAAGGTAAATCTCTCTTCATGACCGAGTTCCGCCAGCTCCCCTCCCTGGCTGCCACTTCGGTGACCTGTTGGCTCATCTTTGAGTTTGCCAATCTATTCCTGGGCAACTGGCATTATCGGGGTCTGCCCACCGGTTTGGCCGAGCGCTGGCTGGGTTATGGGATCGGCTTCGCCACCGTCTTGCCGGGCCTCTTTCAAACCCGGGACCTTTTGGAATCCTTGGGATTTTTTGCCCGGAGTCAGGGCCGGCCCCATCCTGTGGGTTCCTCCTGGCCGGTGGTTTTTCTCCTGACCGGCTGGCTCATGTGGCTGCTGCCCCTCATCTGGCCTCAGGTCTTTTTCCCCCTGGTCTGGTTGGCCATGTTCTTCCTCCTGGAACCGTTCTGTTTTCTGGGAGGCGGCCGCTCCCTGTGGCTGGCCTGGTGCCAGGGCCGACGCCGGGAGATCTACCTGCTGCTCCTGGCCGGCCTTATCTGCGGTTTTTTCTGGGAATTCTGGAATTTCTGGGCCAAGGCCAAGTGGATCTATACCTTGCCGTTCTTTCAGTTCGGCCAAGTCTTCGAGATGCCCATTTTAGGATACCTGGGTTTTCCGCCCTTTGCCGTGGCCTGTGCCGTGATGTATAATTTTTCCCGGCTGCTGGAGGAACGTTGGCTGACTACGGCCGCCGCCCGGCGGCGGTGGTTGGCCGGCCAACTGCTCTTCTGGCTGCTCATGTTTATGGCCCTGGACCACTGGACGGTATGGTGGTGATCCGCCCCCCCGGGGCGCCCCCTGCCGTTGCCCCTGGATTCCACCCCCGTTGGCCCGATCTGGACCCGGCAACCGCCGTCACTCCAATATACCTTGAGGTGAGCTCATGAATACCATCTGGCTGGTGTTGATCGCCGTGAGCATTCTCTTTGCCGCCGGCGGCGGCCGCATCGACGCTTTTACCAAAGCCCTCTTTGAAGCCGGCAAGGCCGCCGTGGAGGTCTGCCTCTACCTGGTCGGCATCGTCTCTCTGTGGCTGGGTTTGACCAAAATCCTGGAAGACTGCGGCATCATCTATAAAATGTCCAACTTCTTCCGGCCGGTGATGTCCCTCCTCTTCCGGCGAATCCCCCCCGGCCACCCGGCCGTCACCAACATTACCCTGAACCTCCTGGCCAATGTCCTGGGCATCGGCAACGCCGCCACGCCCCTGGGGATCAAGGCCATGGAGGACCTGCAGACCCTCAACCCCGAACCCGACACCGTCACCTTTGAGATGATGTTGTTCATCGTCATCAACACCGCCAGCGTGCAGCTGATCCCCTTCACCGTCATCGGTCTGCTGGCCAGCTATGGCTCCCAGAATCCCAACCGCATCATGCTGCCCACCTTCATTGCCACGGTCATCTCGGCCGTCACCGCCGTGGGCATCCTCTTCCTGTTCAAAAAAATTTACGACCGGAAGGCCTGAGATGGAAACCCTGCAACAATCTTTTCAGTACCTGATTCCCCTCTTCATCCTCTTTACCGTGGTCTATGGCGCGGCCAAGGGCACGCCGGTCTACGAAGCCTTCGTCTCCGGGGCCAAAGAGGGGATTGGCATCATCACCGGTATCTTCCCCTACGTCCTGGCCATCTTCATCATGGTCAAGACCTTCCAGGCCTCGGGAGCACACGACTTTTTCAAGGCCGCCTTTGCCGCGGCCACCGGCCCCCTGGGCCTGCCGGCCGAAGTCTTCTCCATCGGTCTGGTGAAACCCATGTCCAATGCCGCCGCCCTGGGCATCTTCACGGAAATCCTCAAGACCCATGGCCCCGACTCCTATACCAGCACCATCGCCGCGGTGATCATGGGCAGCGCCGAGACGACGTTCTACGTCATCGCCGTCTATTTGGGGTCCGTCAATATCAAAAAATCCCGCTACCTGGTGCCGGTCTGCCTCAGCGCCGATCTGGTGGGCATTATCATCGCCGTCATCATAGTGCGTTTGTTGTTCTAAGCAGCTCTGCATCTCTTGGTGATCGCCAGAAGTTATCTGACCCACCTGCGAACCATGAAAATCAAGGTCGGCCACCCGGGGCCGGGTGGGGTGGACACTGAAGGCCCGCCCCACTGCAAGATAATTTTTTCTGGCAACCTGAACCTGGAAATCATATCTTCCCCCTGATTCATACCAAAGAACCTGGCCGGGATCTCCCGTCGGAGGCCATTATCGGCCCATCCGGCCTGACCGGGAAAAAACCTCCGGCCCTGGCGAAAAATTTTTCTTGCCCCCCTTGACATCTTGGCGGAGCGGATTAAATTAACGTTGTTAGCACTCAGTGCCTGCGAGTGCTAACAATCCTCGTCAGATCCTTAGTTAATCCAGATAATTCAGGAGGTTTTGGCATGAAGATCGTTCCTTTAAATGATCGCGTCCTGGTAAAACGCATCGAAGAGATGCCCATGACCAAAGGCGGCATTTACATCCCTGACACCGCCAAAGAAAAGCCCATCGAAGGCCGGGTTATTGCCGTGGGTTCCGGCAAATTGGCCGATAACGGCGAACGTATCCCCTTGACCGTCAAGGCGGGCGACCGGGTGCTCTTCGGCAAGTATGCCGGCACCGAGATCAAAGTCGAAGGCGAAGAACACCTCATGATGCGGGAAGATGACATCCTGGCCATCATCGAAGACTAATCCAGCCTACTGCTTTTTTCTACCTCATTTCAAGCGTTAGACCATATTTCTGCGAGAGGAGTAGCGCTCTATGTCAGCTAAAGAAATTAAATATGATGTCAAGGCTCGGGAGGCCATGTTGCGCGGCGTCAACATCCTGGCCGACGCCGTCAAGGTAACCCTGGGCCCCAAAGGCCGCAACGTCATCATTGAAAAATCCTTCGGCGCCCCGGCCATCACCAAAGACGGGGTCACCGTTGCCAAGGAAATCGAGCTGGAAGACAAGTTCGAGAATATGGGCGCCCAGATGGTCCGGGAAGTGGCCTCCAAGACCTCGGATGTGGCCGGCGACGGCACCACCACCGCCACCCTGTTGGCCCAGGCCATCTATCAGGAAGGCTCCAAGCTGGTAGCCGCCGGCGTCAATCCCATGGCCCTGAAGCGGGGTATTGACAAAGCCGTCGCCAAGGTGGTGGAAGAACTGAAAAAGATCTCCAAGCCCACCAAAGACCAGAAAGAGATCGCCCAGGTGGGCACCATCTCCGCCAACAACGACGCCACCATCGGCAACATCATCGCCGATGCCATGAGCAAAGTGGGCAAAGAAGGCGTCATCACGGTGGAAGAGGCCAAGGGTATGGAGACCAGCCTGGAGGTCGTGGAAGGCATGCAGTTCGACCGGGGCTACATCTCCCCCTATTTCGTCACCAACCCCGACAAGATGGAAGTCAACCTGGATGAGCCGGTCATCCTCATCCATGAGAAAAAGATCAGTGCCATGAAAGACCTGCTCCCCATCCTGGAGCAGATCGCCAAGATGGGCAAACCCCTCCTGATCATCGCCGAGGATGTGGAAGGCGAAGCCCTGGCCACGTTAGTGGTGAACAAGCTGCGGGGCACCCTGCAGGTGGCCGCGGTCAAGGCCCCCGGCTTCGGTGATCGCCGCAAGGCCATGTTGGAAGACATCGCCATCCTCACCGGCGGCCAGGTCATCTCCGAAGACCTGGGCATCAAACTGGAAAACGTCACCCTGAAAGACCTGGGCAACGCCAAGAAGATCAACATCGACCGGGACAACACCACCATCATTGACGGCGCCGGTTCCCGGGAGAAGATCGAAGCCCGGGTCAAACAGATCCGCGCCCAGATCGAAGAGACTACCTCTGATTATGATCGGGAAAAACTCCAGGAACGGTTGGCCAAGATCGTCGGCGGCGTGGCCGTCATCCGGGTCGGTGCGGCCACCGAAGTGGAGATGAAAGAGAAGAAAGCCCGGGTCGAAGACGCCCTGAACGCCACCCGGGCGGCCGTGGAAGAGGGTATCGTCCCCGGCGGTGGTGTAGCCTTTATCCGCTGCCTCCCGGCCCTGGAAGAACTGAAGCTGGAAAACCACGACGAGATGATGGGCGTCAACATCATCAAACGGGCCCTGGAAGAACCGGTGCGGCAGATTGCCAACAACGCCGGGGCCGAGGGCTCGGTGATCGCCGAGCACGTCAAGAAGGAAAGCGGCGCCTTCGGCTACAACGCCGAAACCGGCGTCTATGAAGACCTGATGGTGGCCGGCGTCATCGATCCCACCAAGGTGGCCCGCTTCGCCCTGCAGAATGCGGCTTCTGTGTCCTCCCTGCTCTTGACCACCGAAGCCATGATCGCCGAGAAACCCAAGAAAGAGGAACCCGCCATGCCTCCGGGCGGCGGTATGGGCGGTATGGGCGGTATGTACTAACCTCAACGTCTCTCAGGACAAAATGCAGCCGGGGCGGTCTCCCATCGCCCCGGCTGTCTGTTTTTGCCCCCCTCCCGCGCCATTGCCTGGTTGTCCTCAGGAAACTGCCGCCGGTGCGTCAGCGCAGGAATCCGAAAAGAAGGCTGTTGATAAGGCAATCCGCCAGTTTGCGGCAGTCCACCCGATACGTCTTGGTCCGCACCGCTTTGGATAAGGATTGGACTTTCTCCTGGCGGACCTCAGGTTCTCTGCCCAGGCGCAACAGGGCCTTGAGCAGGATCTTTAACTGTCGCTCCGTTGCCGGGGAAGCAACCTTTTTCTCCTTGCCATTCATAGGTCTTATCCTGTTGCCGGTTTTTAAGCCGTTCTGATTCTCCTGCTGCATAGTTGCCCTTTGTCACTCGCCGTTCTTTCTCAATCTATCGGCTTCTTCCGTCAAATCTTGAGAATTTTCTCAATTACCCGGAAGGGACCCTCCCTGGCCGGCCCGGTCCGCCCTGCCCCCCTCCAACGGCTGCCAGCCAGGGAAAGAGCATCTTGTAGAATCACCGAGAAAATGCACCAGACAGTGGGTCATTGTCAGTGACAATTACCAAGAAAATAAGGTTTCTGGTTTCTGGTTCCCGGTTCCCGGCAGAGCTTCTCCTTTAGGCTCTCTCTTAGTGGGGCGGGCCTCCGTGCCCGCCCTAGTCAGCCAGAGGCAACAACCTTTATTTTCATGGTTCGCGGGTGACTTTTATAAGTCATGGCAATTACCAATATTTTATCATCAGCCAGTCTTTTTCCCGCGCTGGTCAAGGGTTGTATAACTGGTTCCGATCAGCGCAGCACCTGATGCATGACCGCGCTCAGCTGCGTCAGGTTATAGGGTTTGGGCAAGAATCCGGAAAAACCGAAAGATCTGTAATCGGTCATGAGGGGGTCATCGGAAAACCCGCTGGAGACAATAACCTTCGCCTGGGGGTTCATCTCCAGCAGCAGGCCGATGGTCTCTTTGGCGCCCCAGCCGCCGGGGACGGTCAGATCCAGGATCACGGCGTCGAAGGGTTGGCCCTGGAGGTCGGCCTGACGATAGATTTCCACGGCTGCGGCCCCTTCCTGGGAGACGCAGACCTCGTATCCTAGCCTCTTCAGCATGGCGCTGGAGACTTCCAGGATCATCTCCTCATCGTCCATGATCAGAACTCTGCCCCGACCGAAGCGCAGGGCCGGACTCTTCACCCGCCGCGGCCGAACCGGTTTCTGAACCGCCGGCAGATAGAGGGTAAAGGTGGTGCCGGCCTCGGGGGCCGAGGTCACGGTGATATGACCGTCATGATTCTTGAGGATGGTATAGACCGTTGCCAACCCCAGGCCGTTGCCCCGCCGTTTGGTGGTGAAGAATGGGTCGAAAACCCGGTCCAGATACTCCGGGGGGATGCCGATCCCCTGATCCCGGATAGCCACCTTGACATATTGCCCCGGCTTCAGCGGCAACTGGGAAGCCGCCGTCAGGGTCAGGTTTTCCGCCGTGATCTCTATGGTACCGCCCCGGGGCATAGCTTGGTCGGCATTGATGAGGAGATGGTTAATGGCTTGGTTGATCTGCTCTTCATCCGCTTCCACCCACCAGAGGTCTGTAGGGATCTGAGCCTGGCGCCGGACATTGGAACTGCGCAGCACCAGACTGGCGGAAGTCTTTAAAACGTCCCGCAGCGACACCAACTTTTTCTGGGGTTTTTCCCGGTTGGAAAAGGTGAGGAGTTGCCGGGCCAGATTCTGGGCCCGGTGACAGGCCTTCTCCGCCTCTGCCAGCCGCTCCTGGACAAACGTCTTGGCGTCGGCGTTCAGGGACGCCATGGTGATGTTTCCCAGGATAGCCGTCAACAAATTGTTGAAATCATGGGCAATACCGCTGGCCAGAACACTGGCCGACTGCATCCGGCTGGTTCGGATCAGCTCCTCCTCCAGCAGCTTCCGTTTGGTGATGTCCCGGGCCGAAATGATGCCGCCGATGATCTGCCCTTCCCGGTTCTTGAGAGGTGATATGGAGAGGTGAATATACAACTGGTTGCCACTTCCATGCTGCAGCCAGAGCTCATGCTCGTGCAGCCCCTGCTGGTCCAAGGCCGTCATCACCTCCTCGGTGAAGATATCGGCCTGATTGGGGGGGTAGAGACAGGCGAACGGCCGTCCCATCATCTCATTGGCGGCATAACCGAAGAGACGATTGGCCCCCTGATTCCAACTGGTGATGCATCCCTCCAGATCCACCGAGACAACCGCATCGTGGATCTGATCCACGATATGTGCCTGCCGCCACAACAGCTCTTCCACCAACTTGCGCTCGGTGATATCCGCCACCATGATCAGGATGCCGGGGGGTGCACCAGCAATACCGTGAAAGGCATTGGCCGCCAGCAGCAGGTAGACCGTCTTGCCGTCCCGACGCCGGTAGCAGAGATCTGTTACCAGAGGCAGATTCTGCTTCAGGTTGGCCAACAACCGCCCGCCCTGGGACGGCTCCAACACATCCAAAACGGACCGGTGCAACATGTCACTGGACAGGTGCCCCAACAATGCCGCCAACCGTTCGTTCACATAGGCGGTCCGATCCTCACCGTCCAGAATCCAGACCCCTAAATGGGTCTTCTCCACGACCTCTCGCCAGGGAGTTTCCATAAACGCTTCCCGCTTATTTTTATGGGTTAAAACAGGAGGGGGATTTATGACACCTATCTGAACTATACCATAGCGCAGATAAATATTTTTTACAAGCAAAAATAAGCCCTGAGTTCCATATTTTTTCCCCGGCGATAATAACCAGTTGTAATCGTATCAATTTCCTTATAAGGACTTTTATCTCTCCTCGAGAGCCATAGTTGCGGCACCCCCCATCCCCATCTCTTTTCCTGGTTGCGGTCTGCCGGAATGGGGCGGGAGTCTCCGTCCGCCTCCCGGACCGGAGCAAATCATTGCTTGCCTTTTTATGGTGATGAGATAGAATTATTTTTTTGTAAGATAAAGTCTCGGGGGAGACGCCCCTCTGGCCCACGAGGATGCCCTATGACCTTAACACCGGAGATTGTCCAACAGATTGCGGCCCTGGCCCGACTGGAGTTAACTCCTGCGGAGCAGGACCTGTTCACCAAGCAGTTGAACGATATCCTGCTGTATGTGGCCAAGTTAAATGAACTGGACACCACTGACATCCCGCCCATGACCCACGTTCTGGACTTGACTAATGTCTTCCGTGCCGATACTGTAACCTCCGGTCTCTCGCCGGAAGAGGCATTGGCCAATGCCCCCCAGCAGCAACGCCAGGCCTTTGCTGTGCCCAAAATCATCTGATGCCCAGAGGAAATGGTATGGCGCTTTCTTGGCAACATCTGAGTATCCATGAGTTGCAGCCGCTGCTCCGTGGCGGGGAGATATCCGCCGTAGAACTTACCACCGCAGTCCTGGACCGCCTGAGCAGTCTGGACGAAAAACTCCATTGTTATTTGACGGTGGATGGCGCCGGCGCCTTGGCCCAGGCCCAGGAGGCCGATGCTCGCCTGGCGGCAGGCGAGGCCACGCCGTTGACCGGCATTCCTCTGGCTATTAAAGACGTCATTGCCACCAAAGGGTTGCGCACCACCTGTGCCTCCCGCTGCCTGGAAAATTTCATCCCGCCGTACGATGCCACGGTCATGCGCAAACTCCGGGAGGCCGGGGCCGTCATCCTGGGCAAGGTCAACATGGATGAATTCGCCATGGGCTCATCGACGGAGAACTCGGCCTTTGGCGTCACCCGCAACCCCTGGAATTTAGATTATATCCCCGGCGGTTCCAGCGGCGGCTCGGCCGCAGCGGTGGCCGCGGACCTCTGTCTGGCGGCCCTGGGCAGCGACACCGGCGGCTCCATCCGCCAGCCCGCTTCCCATTGCGGGGTGGTGGGGCTGAAACCCACCTATGGCCGGGTTTCCCGCTTCGGCCTGGTGGCCTATGCCAGCTCCCTGGATCAGATCGGCCCTCTGACCAAAGATGTGACTGATTGCGCCCTCCTCCTCCAGATCATTGCCGGCCACGATCCCCAAGACTCCACTTCGGCTCCCTTGCCGGTACCTGATTATAGCCAGGCCCTCCAGCAGGACATCAAAGGGATGCGCCTCGGGGTCCCCCGAGAGTATTTTCAGGCCGGGCTGGATCCCGAGGTGGAACAGGCGGTCCGGGCTGCCCTGCGCCACTGCGAGAGTTTGGGGGCCGAACTGGTGGAGGTAAGCCTGCCCCACACAGAATATGCCGTGGCCGTCTACTATCTCATTGCCACTGCCGAGGCCAGCTCCAATCTGGCCCGCTACGATGGGGTCAAATACGGCTGGCGCCATCCCGAGGCCAAGGAATTGCTGGAGATGTATCTCGCCACCCGTTCCCAGGGTCTGGGTACCGAGGTCCGCCGCCGCATCATGTTGGGGACCTACGCCCTCTCCGCCGGCTATTATGATGCTTACTATCGGAAAGCTTCTCAGGTGCGGACCCTGATCCGCCGGGATTTCGACCAGGTCTTTGAGACCTGCCAGGTGGTGGCCACTCCCACCGCGCCCACGGCCGCCTTCCGCCTGGGAGAGAAAATCGCCGATCCCCTCACTATGTATCTTTCTGATATCTTTACCATCTCTGCCAATCTGGCCGGCATTCCCGGGATCTCTTTGCCCTGCGGCTTCACTTCCCAGGGCCTGCCCATCGGCCTCCAGCTCCTGGCCCGGCCTTTCGATGAGCCGACTCTGTTGAGAGTGGCCCATGCCTTTGAAAGGACCACGGCCTTCCATCGCCGCAAACCACCCCTGGCCTGACCGGGGGTCTTATTCCTACAGCTCCGAAAGCGAGAGTTTGCTCATGGATATCCTGCACGCCATCCTTCTCGGCCTCATCCAAGGACTGACGGAATTCCTGCCCATCTCCAGTTCGGGTCATCTGGCCCTCCTGGAGCATTATTTTCATGTTCAGGAGGCCGGCTTGGCCTTTGATGTCCTCCTCCATGTCGGGACGCTGGTGGCCCTGATTTCCTATTTCTGGCAGGATTGGTGGGATATGGGGCGGGCATTGCTCCGTCCGGAGCGGTTCAACCGGTTGGAACGGCGTCTGTTCTGGTATCTAGTAGTGGGCAGCATTCCGGGCGCCCTGGCCGGATTTTTTCTAGAGAAACAGGCGGAGACGGTCTTTCGCACTCCGACCCGCATCGCCGTCCTCTTGGCGATGATGGGCCTGCTGCTCTATTTAGCCGACCGTCTGGCTCGGCATCAACGGCGCCTGCCGGGCATTACCTTAGGTGATGCCATCCTCATCGGCTGCTCCCAGGCCCTGGCCATCATGCCCGGCGTCTCCCGCAGCGGCAGCACCATCACCATGGGCCTGTTTCTGGGGTTCACCCGGGAAACTGCGGCCCGCTTTTCTTTTCTCCTCTCCACCCCCATCATCTTCGGGGCCGGTCTCTACCACTTTCTCAAGTTGCTGAAAAACGGCGTGGGTATGTCATTCAACCTGGCATATATCCTGGGATTCCTGGCCGCCGTTGTCTCCAGCTATCTCACCATCAAATACCTGCTGCAATTTCTGCAGCGCCATACGTTTCTCATCTTTGTCATCTATCGGCTGCTGGTGGCCTCGCTGGTCCTGGGACTGGAGTTCTTTCGGGTTTTTCCCCGCTAGCCCCTCTTCCCTGTAAGCGGCAACGGCGGCGGACGCCCTGTCTCTCCACCAGGCCTTCGTCGCCCTTGAGCCATACCGTCGTCAGGCCGTCACTGTAGCGCACCCCGGAAGCCGCCACCACCTGGGGCAGCTTGGTGGTTTGGCCATTCCAGGTAAAAAGGATGCTCTTTCCCCCATCCTCAAATATTAAGGGAAAATCCGTACCGTCTTCGCACTGCAAGATAACTTCCTGGGGGGTGGACCGGCTTCATTCTTGGCCCCCCCCGCTCCTTCTGCCCCCCAGACCGGCATCGACGTCAGGCTCATGACTATAGTTAAGAAGATTGCATAGCCGGCTTTCATGTCCTACCCTCCTGTCTCTCCGGCGCTTGTAGGTTTAATGATCAGGTCCGCGAAGTGGCTGACGGCATCGGCTTTGGTCCAGAGGCCCACATAGCCATCCAGGGGTCTGGCGGCGGTGTAATCCACCATGGGTTTGCCGTCCAGCCAACAGAGGCAATTTTTCCCTGCCAAATCCACCCGGAGGTCATACCACTGCCCCGGGGTCAGACTGGCAAAAGCCGAGGCCCGTTTGACGCGAGTATTGTTGACAAATTCGAACAGGGTCACGTCCTCTTCCAGGGTGTTCACGCGAAAGACGAAGTAATTGCCCACATTGCGGATGCCGAAGGCCAGACCGGCGGCCTGGTCAATGCGCCCGGCCACCGGCCGCACCCGCACCTGCACCGATCCCGTGGCCAGATAGCTTTCTTTGGCAATGGCCAGGGGAAAATAAAAGTACGCCCCGATATTGTCCAGGAGTTCCAGATAGGTATCCCCCATCATGGTCGTCATCATGCTGGCCAGACCGGCGGAAAATCTGCCCAGATAGTGGGAGCCGTCCTGGATCAGGATCTCACGACCGTCCTCCCTGGCCTGTCGCCAATCCCCGGTATGGGTATAAAAACCTGGCAGGTGCAGACGCTGGGACTGCTGCAGGAAATCGTAGTCACCCTGAAAAAAGGCCTCCACCATGGGCGCCACCGCCCCTTCCCCCGTTATGGCCATATCCAGGAGGCGGCTGGAGGCCAGCAGACGACCTACCTGGTCCAGAGTCGCTTGCAGAATGGGCAGGCTCAATCCCGTCACCGAGCCCTCCAGGAGGTCGCCGGTCACCTTTAGGGTAAAGCCCAGCCGGTGCAGCACTTCCCGAATGAAGGTGAGGCGCAGGGAACGCCCCACGAAAGTGCCCACCCCCCCGGCAAATTGCAGGTTGATATAATTCTGATCCGAAGCCTCACTCCCAAAACTATCTATCAGGGCGTAATGGTAACCGAATTTGGCGCTGAGATTGAGATATTCCCGGGCCAAGAGGGCATAACTGTCGCCGCCCGGCAGATTCTCTTGATTCTGCATGGCCCCCTGGGCCATCAGGGTCATGAAGTTTTTCAGATCAAAGGGGATGGCCCCCTGCCACGTTATCCCCGGATGGGTAAACCCCCGCCACAAGGCCTTCATAGGAATGGATTCCAGATCATCGGCCGTGACTGTATCGCAGGTGGTCAATCCCGCCCGCAAACCCCCTCCCAGATCAATCAGGTAGAGGATCAGGGGGATATTGCTGGTGAGGCGTACTACCGTCAGCCCCCCGGGGCCGGCCTGGGCCAGACCGAACATCTCGTGCATAGCCATTTCATGGGCATAACGGATGACATCGTGGACCGTTCGGCAGCTGCTGGGGTGGAAATCAGCCCCCTGAGGATCGGTCAAGTTCAAAGGCGCAATGATATCCAGGATAGCCCGGAGGCGTTCATGCACCGGGCTATCGAAGAGGTGTTTTTTGGCCGGCCGGATCTGCTCGGCCAGCTCCGGGACTACGCCTTGATAAACAGTAGCGGCCTCCGCCACCATGGTGATCTCCTGCCCCGACGCCAGGGTGGTAGTGGCGGTCCCCGCATTAACGATGGCTGGAACTCCGAATTCCCGGGCCACCGAGGCCAGATGGCTGGTGACGCTGCCGATGTCGGTAATCAGACCTTTGACCCGCCCCATGAGGGCGGCATAATCAGGGGAGGCCGTCCGGGCCACCAGAATGGCCCGCTCCGGCACCTCCCGCTGGCTGCTACCTGGCTGCCAGACCGTGCCCACAGCTATCCCCGGCGAAGCCATCTTGCCGTGGGATAATAAAACGGGATGGGCCTGAACATCAACAGCCACCGTGGTTTTTAACTGTTGCCCCTTGACTACTCCCAGAGGCCGGCTCTGGAGGATAAAGATCCTGTCCTCCTGGTCGATGGCCCATTCCACGTCCTGGGGCGTCTGGAAATATCCTTCCAGCTTCCGCCCATAACCGGCCAGGGTATGAATTTGCGCCTCGGTGAGAGAAGGCCGCTGCCTTTCCGGCTCCGGAACTGCCACCAACTGAGTCCCGCCACTGGCCAGATTAATCAGTTTTTCCCTTTTGATGCCGATAGACTGCTTGACAATCCTGCCGGTGGCTTTGTCCAGATAAAATTCGTCGGGAGAAGCCTCGCCGCTCACCAGATGTTCTCCCAACCCCCAGATAGAACTGATCTTCATCAGCCCGGAATGAGGGTCGGTGGGCTCCACCGTATACATAACCCCGCTGGCCTTGGCGTCAATCATGGTAATGCCGGCGACGCACATGGGGGTCTCCCGGTCGCTGAGCCCGAAATTGAGGCGGTAAAGGATGGCCCGAGGGGAATACTTACTGGCCAAAACCTCTTTATACGCCTCCAACAGATTTTCCCGCGTCACATTGAGCACGGTGAGGTGTTGGCCGGCAAAGGAGGCTTCCGTATCTTCACCGACGGCGCTGCTGCGCATGGCGATGCGCACCTTCTCCCGGGCCTTGGCCGCCAGGGCATCATAGGCCCGGATGATCTTGTCTGCCAGGAGCGGAGGAATGGACGCCTTCTTGATGCTCTGTTGAATGATGGCACTCTGCAGCTCCAGATCAGCCAAGTCATCGGGATTCAGAGAGGTCAGAATCAGCTCGATGGGTACCGCCAGCTTGTTTTCTTCCAGGAACCTTTCAAAGGCATAGGAGGTGATGGCAAAACCGGATGGTACCGGCAATTTTAAGAACCGGGCGATGGTCGCCAGATTGGTGGCTTTCCCACCGGCCTCCACCATGGTTTCAGGCCGCAAGGCTTCCAGGGGTAAGACCAGGTCCCCGATAAGACAGGCCGGCCCCATAGCGAAGGTGGCCCCCAATCGTTGTTCAATCCGGTCGCAGGCTTCCTCCAACCCCCCATAGCGACCGCCCCCCAAGGCATCCAACGCCTTTACCAAACTCCGCAATACCTTCAGAAGATCATCACATTGTTTGCGGACGGCCAATAGATTGATGCGGCTGCCGTAATACAGCTGCTCCAGGTTGGCCAGCATCACCAGGGCCTCACGATTATAGTGTAAAAACTCCTGATAGATTTCGTACTTCTTACGGGCCGAGCCCTGTTGCGCCCCTATGAATTCACAGCTTTTTTTCCTGGCGAAAAATTCCTTGAAAGCCATGGTCAAGTCTCTCTCTTGCCGCACCAGCCTGGGGACCTGCCGTTGCCTGGGCAAGATTTATTTCCTCCGCACCAGACGCACGGCTAGAACACTTCCTGCCACATATTGTATCAAGTTACCGCCGCCTGTCAAAATCCACGTCTAGCTGTTTCCTGTGGGGAGTACGCTTTACCCATCCAATTTTTGGTTTGGTTAGTGCCCACCCGGAAACGAGCGTCAAATGCCGGGAGGTAGAACCCAACGGCAAAGATTTCTTGGCAGGGTCGTGATTAATCACGTCCTTACAGTCATCTTTCCTGGAATATGCCGAGTTGGAAGATAAAGTTCATAGTTCATGGAGAGTTGGAAGGGAGTCCGTAGCGCCGTCACCCTTGCCGGCCCCGGCTCTTTGTTAGTGGGGCGGGCCTCTGTGCCCCCCCAAGGTAGCCAAAGACGATGACCTGTATTTTCTTGGTTACTGGGTTACTTTTATGATTAAAAGTAATTACCTAGAAAATAAAGTCATCAGTTGTCAGAAAAATCGGTTTCTGTTCTGAAAATGATGCTTGCCTGTGCAGGGAAGCCTGCTTCACTGGTTTTCATGATCTCAGCTGAGCCGAAGGCTCATGATAACTGGTTTCCGGTTTCCAGTTTCCGGAAGAGCTTTTCTTTTAGTGGGGCGGGCCTCTGTGCCCCCCCAAGGTAGCCCAAGGCAACAGCCTCTATTTTCATGGTTCGCGGGCGGCTTTTATAAGTTATTGCAATTACAAAGAATATAATGTTTCGGTTTATTAATAATTTTATTCGCGCTGAGGGCCGTGCCCGCCATTGGTTCTCTGTTAGTGGGGCGTAATTCCATGCCCGCCCAACCTCGACAGACTCAATCAGTCGGCAAGTTTTCAAGCCCCCGTTAAATTTTACTCTTAACCTCCTGCCATCATTTAGGCATCAACGGCAAACGGCGCTGGCGCCGGCCGGTGGCGGCAAAAATCGCATTGGCCACCGCCGGGGCAACGGGTGGGACGCCCGGTTCGCCGACGCCGCCCCAAGTCTGGCCGCTGGGGAGCAGGTACACTTCCACCTGGGGAGTCTCCGAGATGGTCAGAATGGGGTAGTCGTGGAAATCCCGGCTGGCGACCCCTCCTTGAGCAAAGTGTACCTGCTCATGGAGCGCGGCGCTCAGGCCAAACAGGATACCGCCCTCCATCTGGGCCACGACGGTATCGGGGTGGACGATGTTGCCGCAATCCACGGCGCAGACTATTCTCTGGACGCGGATCGCCCCGGTCTCGGCTGCCACTGTCACCTCCGCCACCTGGGCCACGTAACTGCCGAAAGACCAATGTTGGGCCAGGCCCCGGCCCTGGCCGGGAGGCAAGGGTTTGTCCCAGTCTGCCTTGGCGGCGGCCAGTTGCAGAACCCGGGCGGCCCGGGAATCGGCTGGGAGGTGGGCCAGTCGGAAGGCCAGAGGGTCCTGTCCGGCCAAGTGGGCCATCTCATCCATAAAACACTCCATGACAAAGGCATTGTGAGAATGTCCCACCGACCGCCAGAAACCCACGGGGATGGGGGTATCGGTGCGGATATACCTCAGGCGGTAATGGCCGGTGGTGTAGGGCATCTCCTGCAAACCCGCCACGGCGTCGGGATCGAACCCTTGCTGCAACGCCCGGGGATAGACCCTGGCCATGACCGCCGGGGCGGCAACGGCGTGATCCCAGAATAACAGACGCCCGGCTGCATCCAGACCGCCGCGGCAGCGGCTGGCCGTCATGGGACGGAAAAAATCGTAGCGAAAGTCCTCGGCCCGGGTCCAGACCAGCTGCACCGGCTCCCCGGCAGCCTGGGACAGACGCACCGCCTCCATGACATAATCAACCTCCAGACGCCGCCCGAAACCGCCCCCCAGGAAGGTGGTATGGATGAGGATCTGTTCAGGTGCCAGACCGGTAAGCTCCTGCACCGCTGCCAGGGCCGCACTTTGGTTTTGCAGCGGCGCCCAGATCTCGCAGAAATCCGGCCGGACATCGGCCCGGCAGTTCATGGGCTCCATGGCGGCATGGGCCAGGTAGGGGAGGAAGTAATCGGCGGTATGGGTGAGGCTTCCCGGGGCCACCGGGGCAGGATCACCCCGCTCCAGGACTACCACCCCGGGCCGTTCCAACTGCTGGGAGAAGAGGTCGGCCAACCACCGGTCCGAGAGCTCCGGTTGGCTGCCTGGGCTCCAGGTGATGTCCAGTAGTTCTCTGGCCTGCCAAGCCTGAGATAGACTCTGGGCCACGATTCCCACATTCTCATCCCATCGGAAGATCTGGTGCACTCCCGGGGAAGCGGCGGCGCGGCCGGGGTCCCAGGCCTGGATGACGGCGTCGAACCGGGGGGGCCGGGCCACCACCCCGAAAAGCTTTGCAGAAGGTTGGACATCCATCCCAAAGACAGCCGTGCCGTTCACCTTGAGGATAAGATCAGGGCGGGGTATATTTTGGTCCGACGGGGGGCCGTCGGGTTGGCGCAGCGGGAGGGCCGGCACCGGCAGTCGTGCGGCCTGTTCACAAAGTGCCCCATAGGTCAGCCGACGGCCACTGGGATCATGGTGCACCTCCCCCCCTTGGGCCCGGCAGGCGGCCCTGGGCACGCCCCAGGTCTGGGCGGCCGCGGCCAACAGCAGCTCCCGGGCCGTCGCCCCCAGCATTTGGCAGATCTCCTGCAGATTGACGATACTGGTGCTGCCGCCCGTGAGCTGGCGGCCCATTTTGGGGTCCACATACCCTGCTCCGGCCGGGGCCGTCTCCACCCGGAGCAGTTCCCAGGGGTGGTCCAGGGCTGCAGCTACCAGCAGGGGCAGCGCCGTCATGACGCCCTGCCCCATCTCGGCTTTGCTCACCACGACGGTGGCCACATTATCGGGAGTCAGCCAGAACCAGACCGGCGGATCCAGCGCCGAGCGGCGGTGCGACACCACCTCCAGGCGGTAGCCCGGCTTGGCGGCCATCACTACCAGACCCAGACCCCGCCCCAGTCTTGGCGCCTCGGAGAAATAAGCCGGCGCGGCCGGCGCCGGGGCATCCCCTCCCGCCCCGGCCGCCAACGCTGCCAAGGCCGCTTTGATCCGGGGATAGGTGCCGCAGCGGCAGAGGTTGCGGTGGAGACCGGCCGTCAGTTCCTCGGCAGTCGCCTGGGGGGAGTGAGCCAACAGACCGATGGTCTGCATGATCATCCCCGGCTGACAGTAGCCGCATTGGGGCACCCGTGCCCGCAGCCAGGCCAACTTCACCGGATGGTGAGCCGGGATGCCTTCGATGGTAATGATCCGGCGGCCGTTCACGGCCTGCACCGGCGTCACGCAAGCCCGCCGGGGCCGATCGTCCACCAGGACCGTGCAGGCGCCACACGCCCCTTGACCACAGGCATACTTGGTACCGGTAAGTCCCAACTCCTGGCGCAATACCCACAGCAGCGGCGTCTCCGGCGCCGCGGCCACCTGATACCACCGGCCGTTGACCACAATCTCCACGGCTCACCTCCCTGGCCCGACCGCCCTTTTCCGGCTAGCCCGGCCCTTTTTCCCTTGACAAGACATTTGGAACCATGGCTAAAATGAAAACGTTAAAACCAGTGAAGAACAGGCCTTGCTCAGCCGCCGGCCTCGACCCGGAAGCAGCGTCGCCGCAACCAAGGAGGCAGCCCATGGAAATCCCCGAACTCACTTCGGCAACCATTGATATCGTGGTGGATAATTTTATTGATGTCTTTGAACCCTCGCTGCCAGGGGTGGTGGAGCGAGCTGCCCCGGGCCGTTTGAAAAAACCCCTGGTGGCGGCTCATGGCCTGGCCATCTTGGTGACGGCCCAACGCAACGGCCAGAGCCGTCGGATCCTGATGGACACCTCCAACTCACCGTTGGTATTTTTCAATAACCTTGAGGCGTTGGATATTCCGGTGGATTCCCTGGACGCCCTCTTTCTCAGCCACGGCCATCCAGATCATTATGGGGCCCTCAAAGAGCTTTTACAGCGGCGGCAAACACCGTTGGATATCTATCTCCATCCGGCCAGCTATCTGCCCAAACTCTTGGTGACCCCCAGAGGCCGGGTGGGGCCGTGGACCCTGGCCCGGGAGGAGCTGTTGCAGTTGGGAGCCCGTTTACATGAAAATACCGCCCCTACCCTTCTGCCCGACCTGGGCCTCATCACTGGCCCCATCGAGGCCAGTGTCGGTTACGAGACCCCTCTGCCAGGCCCCAAAAGGATCGTGGCCGGCCAGGAAGAGCGAGATACCTTTGAAGATGAGCAGGCTTTGATCCTGCGAGTCAAAGGCCGGGGGCTGGTGGTGCTGGCGGCGTGTTCACACCCGGGCATTACCAATATCGTTAAGTATGCTCAGAAGTTAGCCGGTGAAGAAACCGTGGCCGCGGTCATCGGCGGCTTTCACCTCACCGCCGGCGGCGCCGAACTCATTCAGAATACCATCCGGGGCCTGCAGGAATTGAACATCGGCCTCATCCTGTCAGGGCATTGTACCGGTTTCCGGGCCTTGACTCAACTCATGGCTGCGTTTCCGAAAACCTTCATGGTAAGCTGTGTGGGGACGCGCGTCAGCATCAACTGACAATTCAAGGATGGTCCTCGGGCGGCGGGGTAGGCGATTCGCTCAGCTCCCCGGTGGCGCGGTCCAAATCAAACAGACGCCGACCGTCGGGCCGTTCAATGACGGCATAGCGGTTGATGTTGGAAAGGAGGTGGGTGGTAACCCTGATATTTTCCAGTTGTTCCAAAATCTTGTTGAGATACTCATAACAGGGGTGCTGAGGCTCCATCTCCAGGGTCATGAGACTTATGTAACCCATAATCACTTGGAGATATTGGTTGAGCTTATGGGCCATGGTATTGCTGATTTCGGTAACGCCCATGAGTCGCTCTTCTTCAAGGATGCGGCCGGCCAGGTTGCAGTTATCCGCCATATCCTCTGCCAACAGGACGATGCGCCCCGGACCTGGGGCCTCTTCCGGGAGATAGACGCTGCGACAGAAGATTTTCTGACCTCGGCGGGTTAAGACGACTTTGCCGTCAAGAAAAAGCCCCAACGGCTTCTTGGCCATTTCCGCCTGCGTCACCCCGGAACCGGGACTGCAGTTGGCGATGTTCAAGTCCGGCAGCAACAGCTGACACATCTTTCTCTGATCCGCCTCAGGATCAAGCGCAAAGAGCTGGCAGGCCAACGGGTTGGCGGCTAAAAAACGCCCTTCCGCATCGAATAAGATGACGGCCATGGGTAGGTAGGGCAAGATATTGTCATCAAACTGCATCTGGCAACATCCCTCTTGTCATTATTCCTAAAAAAAAGTACCTCACCACCAAACCGCAGCTTCGCTCTGCCGGCAGCAGCAACTCGATTTACCTGGCGGAACCGACCGTCAGGTCCGGTAGCGGCAATAGCCAGCTGGTCCTAAAAGAAACATACTATGCCTTGGTGATGCCTGCAAGGTCATTGTATTACCTTTATCGGCAGAATTTTTTCCTTCATAAATTGCTTCCCCTGCTGCCCAGGGAAGATTTTTGGGCATGCAAAAGGGATGACAGCGCCGCCGGGGTGTGATAGGTTTGATATCAGCAGCCCACGGCAGGTGGGCGGGGAACCAGGGCAAGGGTGGACCTGGACGGGCCGGGTTACCCCTGGCGCCGAAAGAACGCAGCGGGACAAGATAATATTCTTGCCCCCATGGTTGTGCTACCGATCATGCGAGTAACCATTGCCCAACTGAATCCCGTTGTCGGCGATGTCCAGGGCAATATGGAACGGGCCGTGGAGATCTACCGGCAGATGGCCGGCCGGACTGATCTGGTGATCTTCCCCGAACTCTTTCTTGTCGCCTATCCCCCCCGGGACCTGTTGGAGAAGTCCTCCCTGATCGCCGCGGTCCAGGAGGCCTTGGAACATCTGACCCAGCTTTCCCGGCAATACCAGGATACCGGCCTGCTCCTGGGGGCCCCCATTCCGTCCCACCTGACCTGCGGCAAACACCTCTACAACGCCGCCGTCTTGATCCACCAGGGCTCCCGACGGTTTCAGGCCAAGTCGCTGCTGCCCAGCTATGACGTCTTTGACGAAACCCGCTATTTTGCCACTCCGGCTCAGGTGCAGGTTTTTCCTTTTAAAGATCAGGTGTTGGGTATTTCCATCTGTGAAGATGCCTGGGCCCAATACCGGGGAAAAAACGCCTGCGGTCTCTATGCCATCAATCCCGTGGCCGAATTGGCCCAGCAAGGCGCCACCCTGTTGGTAAATATTTCCGCTTCCCCGTTCTGGCGGGGCAAAGACCGGCTCCGTTATGAGCTGATCCGGGGCCATTGCCTGGCCCATAACCTGCAGTTTCTCTATGTCAATCAAGTGGGAGGCAACGACGAGTTGATCTTTGACGGCTGCAGCCTGGTGGTGAATGCCCAAGGCGAACTGGTCCGCCAACTGCCGGCCTTTCAGGAGGCCGTTGAAACCATCGACCTGGACCGACCGGGAGCCGCAATACCCTTTCAGGCCTTGGACCACATCGCCGCCGTGCATGACGCCCTGATCCTGGGGGTCCAGGATTACTTGCGAAAATGTGGCTTCTCCAAGGCCATGGTGGGCCTGTCCGGCGGGATTGATTCGGCCGTCACCTGCTATCTGGCTTGCCAGGCGGTGGGAGCCGCCAATGTCCTGGGGGTGATCATGCCCTCGCTCTACTCCTCCCCCGGCAGCAGCCGGGATGCGGCCAAACTGGCAGAAAATCTGGGAGTTAAAACCCTTACCATCCCCATAACTCCCATCTACCAGGCCTATCTGCAGGCACTGGCCCCCCACTGCCCCACCGCTGACCTGGACGTCGCCCTGGAGAACATCCAGGCCCGCATCCGAGGCAACATCCTGATGGCTTTTTCAAATAAATATGGTTATTTAGTTTTATCTACCGGCAATAAAAGCGAGTTGGCCGTGGGCTACTGCACCCTATACGGCGATATGAGCGGCGGTTTGGCGGTCATCTCCGATGTCCCCAAGACCATGATCTATCAGTTGGCCCGCTATATCAACCGACAGCAGGAGATCATTCCCCAGGAGATCATCGTCAAGGCCCCCTCCGCGGAACTGCGGCCCAACCAGACCGACCAGGACACGCTGCCCCCCTATGATATCCTGGATCAAGTTCTGGAATACTATATCAATGATGGCCTGAGTTTTGGGGAGATCGCGGCCAAAGGTTTTAATCCCGAAGTAGTAAGATGGATCCTGCGGGCCGTGGATCGGAATGAATACAAGCGCCGTCAGGCGGCGCCCGGCCTGAAAGTCACCTCCAAGGCCTTTGGCATGGGCCGCCGGATGCCCATCGCCGCCCGCTACGAGACTTAGATATTTCGGGACAGAGATAATTCTGTTATATTTGGCAAAGGACTTGGCCCCCCAGAAACCTGCCGATTAGACCCGGTAAATCTAAGAACTATGAACCAGGGGCTTGGAACTTTTCCTCTTAGTGGAGAACTATATGCGCGTCTATGTTCCTAAAAACTGCGAACATTGTTATGGTCGGGGCTGCCTCTGTGAAGAGGATATGAACTATCTCCCTCCGGAGTTTTTACTCACTGAAGAAGAATACCAGAAATTGCCGGCCCAGGAAAAGCAGGAGTGGGTCATGGTTTCCACCTGCGGCTGCGTCCAGGATTAGCCAGCCGGGATGCCCTCTCTTGGTAGGGTGCCTGGAGCCGACCCCTCGATGCTCCCCAGGGCAGCCACGGTTGCCCTTCATGGACAGTGATAAATGTGCGCTGGCAACGGAGTATGATTATGCCATCGGAACCGGTATTGGTAACAGGGTCCACCGGCTATGTGGGCGGCCGTCTCATCCCCCAATTGCTCCAGGCGGGTTATCGGGTCCGGGCCTTGGGACGGTCGCTGAAGAAACTGCAGTGCCGACCTTGGGCCAGTCATCCCAACGTGGAATTGGCCCAGGGCGATGTCCTGAACGCCGCCTCGCTGCTCCAGGCGGCCCAGGGCTGTTGGGCCGCCTTTTACCTGGTGCATTCCATGATCGCGGCCCCCGATACCTACACCGAAGCGGACCGCCAGGGCGCCCGGAATATGGTGGAGGCCGCCGCTCAGGCCGGCTTGGACCGGATTATTTATCTCGGTGGTCTGGGCCAGCCCGACGATCCCAATCTCAGCGAGCACCTGCGCTCCCGGACCGAAGTGGCCAGAATCCTTCAGAGCGGGCCGGTTCCCACCACGTTCCTCCGGGCGGCGATGATCCTGGGCTCCGGCAGCGCTTCCTTTGAGATCCTCCGTTACCTGGTGGATCGCCTGCCGGTGATGACCACCCCCCGCTGGGTGCGTAATCCAGTGCAACCCATTGCCATCAGCAATGTCCTCAACTATCTCCAGGGTTGTTTGGAGCACGATGAGGTCCGGGGCCAGACCTTTGACATCGGCGGTCCGGATATCGTCACCTATGAGCAGCTGTTCCGGATTTATGCCGAAGAAGCCGGGCTGCCCCGGCGGTTGATCATCCCGGTGCCGGTCTTGACCCCCCAATTGAGCGCCCTCTGGATCCACCTGGTCACCCCGGTCCCGGCGGCCATTGCCCGTCCCCTGGCCGCCGGCCTGCGCAACCCGGTGGTCTGCACGGAGAACCGCATCCGGGAGATTATTCCCCAGAAGCTGCTCACCTGCCGGGAGACCATCCGTCTGGCTCTGGAAAAAATCCGCATGCAGACGGTGGAGACCTGTTGGTCTGATGCCGGCGGCCCCATGCCGCCGGAATGGGTCTATTGCGGCGACACTCCCTATGCCGGCGGTACCGTCCTGGCCAGCGGCTTCCGTCTGCGCCTCCAGGCCACACCCGCCCAGGTTTGGGAACAGCTAGCCCAGATCGGCGGTGAGACCGGCTATTTCTTTGGGGATGCCTGGTGGCGGCTGCGGGGGGCCGTGGACCGTCTCCTGGGCGGCGGCGGCTTCCGGAGTGGACGGCGCCACCCTTCCCAGCTCCTGGTGGGTGATGCCGTAGATTTCTGGCGGGTTCTGGAGGTGGAACCGGAACGCCGCCTGGTACTCCTGGCCGAGATGAAATTACCGGGAGAGGCCGTGCTGGAATTCAGCCTGCAGCCGCTGGGGACGGATCAAGTGGAAATCCGCCAGGTTTCCCGTTTCCTACCCCGCGGTCTCGGCGGCATCCTCTATTGGTATGGGGTCTATCTCTTCCATAACTACATATTCGCCGGTATGCTCACCGGTCTGGCCAAAAAGATCGGCCGTCCCGTCCTCTCGGGCCCGGAACGGTTTGTCCCCTCCCTACCCCAGACCTGTGCGCTCCCCCGGAGCCGGTCTTGAGCGCATGTCCCAAGCTGATAAAGAAAGGAGATTCTTCCATGTCCCGGCATCTCATCCGTCTGACCCTGAGTTTGATATTCCTGAGCCTGCTCCTGGCAGCCTGCAGCCAGGGTCCGACTGAAACCGATATCATCGGCCGCTGGCAAAGCACTACCCTGCCTGACCTGTGGGTGGAATTCCGTGCCGATATGACCTCCACCGGCGGCAAATGGGCCCTCACCAAGGAAGGGATCAAAGTTACCAGTCAGGACGGCAGTGAACACCTGGCCGTCCTCAAAGACGGGAAATTGATCTTCGCCGAGTTCGGCCAACACGGGGTCTTTGAAAAAGTGAAGCCCGCCAAGTAAGGGGACCGGTCGGTCCGGCGGGATGCCCAGGAGGCTTCCCTAGAAAGCTACGCCGCTTGAGACATTCCGGGTGGCAGAGCCGGGGACCTGCTCAGGCTTCTGCCGGGGAGGGGGGGCCTTTCACTGGAAAAACCGCCCCCCGATGCCATCGCCTCAGCTCTGGGAGATAATAAACACCCCCAGGCAGGTGACGAGAATACCACTCATCCGGAGCCAGGTGACATTTTCTCCCAGGAGCCACCAGCCCAAAACCGCGGTAAGGACATAGCCCAGGCTGATCAGAGGATAGGCGTAACTGACCTCGGCTTTGGCCAGGACAATGAGCCAGATCAGGAAGCCGGTAACATAACAGCAGAGGCCCAACAGGATATAGGGGCTCAAAAAGGCCCGCAGAAAAACCTGGGGGAGGGCCGTCGCCGAGATCTGAAAGTTCCCCAGACGGCCCATGCCGTATTTCAAGAGAAGCTGTCCGATGACATTAAATAAGATATTGATGCTGACCAAGGCCAGGACGAGGTGCCGTATCATGTGTTATCAACCTCACGGTTTCCAGGGGTCGGCTGCTGCTGCAAGCCAACTGTTTAGTATGGAAAAAAGTTTTTGAATTAGCAAGAAGTTTTTTCCCGGGAGTTCAGGGTCAGATGTCTTTATTGGAAATGCTCATGTCCTTTGCCGATTGCTTCGGACCGCCGGGCGGCGAGGCCCCGGTGGCCTGCCTCCTAACCCAGTATCTGCAACCATTCTGCCAGATCCGGCGGGATGGCTTGGGATCCATCTTGGCCGAAAAGGCCGGCACCCAACCCCATCCCCGGATCATGATCGCCGCCCATTTAGATGAAATCGGTTTCATGGTGCAGGGCATCACCGCCCAGGGTTACCTGCGCCTGCAGGCCCTGGGGGGTTGGGAGGCCGGCTTTCTACCGGGCCAACGGCTGCTGATCCAGACCGCCCTGGGTGTCCGGGAGGGGGTGGTGGCGGCCATACCGGTGCATTTCCGCCAGGAAAATGCCAAGCCCCTCAAAATGGAGGAGCTTTTGGTGGATGTGGGGGCCGACTCGCCGGCAGCGGTCCAGGCCTTGGGTATCGGGTTGGGAGACCTGGCGGTCCCCCGATCCGACGGTAGTATCCTTAACGATAGGTATCTGGTGCACAAAGCCTGGGACGATCGGGCGGGAGTGGCCGCCATGGCGGCGGTGCTCCAACATTTCCGGGAAAAACCACACCCCAACACCCTCGTTGCCGTGGGCACGGTCCAGGAAGAAGTGGGCAGCCGCGGGGCCACTGCCGCCGTGGAACTGGCCCGGCCCGATCTGGCCATTGTCTTGGAGGGGCCGCCGGCGGACGACCTCCCGGGTCTGAGCCCCGATCCGCCTCAGGGGGCCCTGGGCCGAGGGGTGCAGATCCGCCTCTACGACCCTGCGATCATCGTGCCCCAGGGATTATGGCGCTGGGTTGTCCAAGTGGCGGCGAGTCAACAGATCCCCCATCAACTGGCGGTCCGCCGCAGCGGCGCCACCGACGCCCGAGCCATCCATGTGGCCCATGGCGGGATACCCACCATCGTCCTGGGCGTCCCAGTACGCTACGCCCATTCGCCGGCCTCCATCATTCATCGCCAAGATGTGGAAGCCATGATCGCCCTTACCATAGCCGTCGTCGCTTCCCTGGACACCGCCCGCCTGGAGGCTCTGCTGCCACCCTGACCCAAGCGAAGGGCTCTCCGGGGGCCGAAGCGAGTGACCCTTGCCTCCGCCCGGATATCCTGATATATTCCTAAAATAGGCACGAGCCGCAGGGCAGGAATACCGGTCCTCCACGATCCAGACTGCCCGCTGAGGGTAGTATCGGCAGGAATGGGAATTCCCGGCCGAAATCAGGCTCGGCGCCAACCATCTGTTTTGACGGGATCTCAGGCCAGTCCGGCCGATTTTTGGCATTGGCAAGTAATTTCCCTGGAAACAGGCAGAATCTTTTCTCGCAAAAACGATTCCTGCAATTAGCCCTTGGCCCCATGACCCACGAGGTTGGATTTTTGCCCGGCGTGGCCGTTCTCCCCGGCAAAACCCAAAAACCTCTGGATCGGCCTGACCTGTCCCAGGCGAGGCCGCAGCTGCACAGGGCCTTCATCCGCCCGGAGACCGATTATGGTAAAATTGGAAACTTCCTTGGGAGACATTGTCCTGGAGCTCTTCCCCCAGCAGGCACCGATAACGGTGGCTAACTTCCTGCAGTATGTCCGGGACGGTTTTTATGACGGCACCATCTTCCACCGGGTCATTGATGGATTTATGATCCAGGGAGGCGGGATGGATGCGCAGATGCGCCAAAAGCCGACGCGGCCGCCCATCAAAAACGAAGCCGATAACGGCCTGCGCCATGAGCCTTATACTATCGCCATGGCCCGCACTCCCGCCCCTGATTCGGCTACTTCCCAGTTTTTCATCAATGTTGCGGTCAATAACAACCTCAATCATACCGCCAAAACCCCGACCGGTTGGGGGTATGCCGTCTTCGGCAAGGTAGTTCAGGGCCAGGAAGTGGTGGATGCCATCAAATCCGTGCCGACCACCGTCAGAGGGTTTCATGCCGATGTCCCCGTCGAGCCTGTGACCATCCTGAAAGCAGTGGTGTTGGAGGATTAACCTCCCCCGGCCGTGGCGGTTCTCTTCCCAGAATGCCCCACTGGCCGGGGCCGCATTGACGAAACCACAATCCGTTCTTATGTTTAAAGAAAATGCCATAAGGAACCTTTGGCCAAGGGAAGGCGGCTATGAGTAAAGTCATTGATCTGGAAAAGCGGCTGCAGCTGGAACAGAAGAAAAAGGTCAAGATTGATAAGGCCAAAAAGTTGGAATTTATCCGTAAATTCCTGCAATGCAAACGCTGCCTGGCCCGCTGCTCCATGTGCGGCGTGCAGTTCGATTCCAACGAAATGTACAAGCGTTATCATGGCCCCTATCGCTTCTGTCCCAGTTGTCAGGAGGAGTACGATGAGTATATGCGGGTGAAAGATTCCGGGGCAGAGACCACCTGCTATTACCACAACGAGGAGTGGCTGGAAATCTGGCAGAACTGGCTCAAGTATCAGGAAGCTTTAAAAAAATACACAGAATCACCGGAGTTTATCGAGCTGCTCCGGGAGGTTGACTGGCAGTAAGGCCTTCCGGGGCAGAACCTCCGGAGTATCACCTCCCGGGGAGTGCACCGGATCCTATCCAGAATATCGTTTGTCGTTGCCGACCTGATTACCTTCCGTGACCTTCTATCCTCAAACATATGACCTCATCGTGGTAGGAGCCGGCCATGCCGGATGTGAGGGCGCTCTGGCAGCAGCCCGTCTGGGGCTGGAAGTGCTGGTATTCAACCTCAACCTGGATACCATTGCTCAGATGGCCTGCAACCCGGCCATCGGCGGGCTGGCCAAAGGCCATCTGGTCAAAGAGATCGACGCCCTGGGTGGAGCCATGGGATATCTGGCCGATCAGACCGGCATCCAGTTCCGGCTGCTGAACACCTCCAAAGGTCCGGCCGTGCGGGGCACCCGGGTGCAATGTGACAAACAGGCCTATCGCTTGGCCATGAAAGCCCTGTTGGAGTCCCAGCCCCGGATCCACATCCGGGAGGCCATGGTGGACCGCCTGCTCATTGAAGACGGCCGGGTGGTGGGGGTGGTGGAGACCTTTGGCATGTGCTACCGGGCCAAAGCGGTGTTGATCACCACCGGCACCTTCCTCAACGGCCTGATCCACATCGGGCCCCATCAGGTCAGGGCCGGCCGGGCCGGTGAGTTTGCCGCCACCGCCCTGGCCTGCCATCTTCGGGAATTGGGCTTCCAGATGGGACGGATGAAAACCGGCACGCCGCCCCGCCTACATGCCGCCAGCATTGATTTCAGTGCCATGGGGCAGCTGCAGGGCTCCGAGCAGGTGCGGCCCTTTTCCTGGCGCAGTCATCAGCCTTCCCAGGAACAGGTCACCTGCTTCGTTACCCACACCACCGCCGAGACGCACCGCCTGATCCGGGACAATATCCAGCATTCCCCCCTCTATAGCGGCGTCATCCAGGGCATCAGTGCCCGTTACTGTCCCTCCCTGGAAGATAAGGTCATGCGCTTTGCCGACAAACCCTCCCACCAGGTTACCCTGGAACCGGAGGGACGGCAGACCCAGGAGATTTATGCCAAAGGTTTGGGAAACTGCCTGCCGGTGGAGATCCAGCTCCAGCTCTTCCGGAGCGTCCCCGGTTTGGAGGCCGCAGAGATCATGCGGCCGGCCTATGCCATAGAGTATGACTATGTCCTGCCCACCCAGCTGCTGCCCACCCTGGAGACCAAAGCGGTCCGCGGCCTCTTCCTGGCCGGACAGATCAACGGCACCTCGGGCTACGAGGAAGCCGCCGCCCAGGGCCTGTGGGCCGGCATCAACGCGGCCTGCCAGGTTCTCCGACGCCCTCCCTTCGTGCTGCACCGGGGCCAGGCCTACATGGCCGTCCTGGTCGATGATTTGGTGACCAAAGGAACCCGGGAACCCTATCGGATGTTTACCTCCCGGGCCGAATACCGCCTCCTGCTGCGGGAAGATAACGCCGATCTGCGCCTCACGGAGATAGGGCATGAACTGGGGTTGGTAAGTCGAGAGGCGGTGGCGGCGGTGCGGGAAAAAAAGCGCCTTTTAGCCGAGGAAGAGGCCAGGCTGGCCGGCAGAAAGATCTTCCCGCTGCCGGTGGTAAATGAGGAACTGCAACAGCGAGGCTCTGCGGCCCTGGCCGAGCCTACCCCGGTCCTCAAACTCTTGAAGCGTCCGGAGCTGGATCTGACCACCCTCTACCGCTGGCTGGGGGAGGTTCCGGCTGTTCCCCCCGCAGTCATGGAACAATTGGAAATAAAATATAAATATGAAGGCTATATTCAGCGCCAACTGGCAGCCGTGGCGCAGATGGTGAATCTGGAAAAAAAAATTATCCCGCCGGATTTCGATGTTGATGCCGTTCCGGGTTTATCCAATGAAGTCCGTCAGAAGTTGAAAGAAATCCGTCCCACCTCCCTGGGCCAGGCCGCCCGTATCTCAGGCGTCACCCCAGCCGCCATTGCCATCCTGCTCGTTTACCTGAAACGGCGGGCTCACCTGCAACCCCGACAGGACCAGGAGACCTCCCCCTCTAAAACACCACCCGATTCTCCCTCTGGAGAGGCCGCCGCCAGGAAAGGGGTGGGGAGGGACGGTAACCGGCCCTGACCGTCAGCACCCGGCGCTAAAGAGGATTACCTTCCTCCAACCGCAGCCATTTTTCCATCTCCCAGTAATTCTGATAAAACTGGACACCCACATAATACCAACCTTTGGCCGTAGCCGGTCGGGACCAGATGACGCGGCCCACGAGGCTTTCCACCTGATTCTGATCCCGCCGGGGAAACTTGAAGGATATCTGACTCATGAACGGTTGGGTGAAGGGGAGATACAACCTGGCGCCGTTGGTGCTGAGATCGAGGATCTGAGCGCCGCCCCCCGGCCTGCCGTTGATTTCCAGGAGCTGACGCTTTATCGGGAAACGTCTGCCCCGACGCCGCTCCTCTTGGCGCTTCGTCATGGTCTTTAAAATCTCCGTGTATAAAAAATATTTTATCGCCTTGTTGCCGACCTCAGCTCCGGCCGGGGAGCCGGTCTCTTTCTTCCCCGATTCTTTTTCGTTCATCGTCAGCTCCCTGACAACCTCCAGGGGCGGCAGGCGTCCGCCACCCTGTCCCTTGGTACCCTTCTCGCCGTTGGAAGGAGATTTACCGCTGTAGAAGATTTATCGGCGATTGTATAAATTTTCTTAAATTTGACTGCAGGCTCCAATGAGGAATCTTACATCCTTCTCTCCCCCTGGAATGACCCAGGAAGCCTAGCCTTTGGCGGAAAAAAGATTCTGCCTCTTACCGGGGAGATGATCAACCATTGCCAGGGGGCAAGAGTGGAGGGCAGACTTCTGGCAAGGTTTAAAAATAACACCGAAAGCCAAAAAAGCCCTCCACAAAGAACTTCTTATCTCTGGTCATCCTGAGCGAAGCTAAGGATCTGAGATTCTTCCGTCGCTCCGCTCCCTCAGCATGATAACATGCGGCAAATAAACAGGTGCGGACCAAAGGAATCCCTCACAAAAACCAGAAAACCTCCCGATGATGGGAGGTTTACCAGCCAAGGCAGGAATGTTATCCACCCTGCCGGGGTGCCGGTTATCGGCAGGACCTCAAAGGCCGCTGACCTGTCGAAATTCTTCCGGCTCGATTTTATAGTGTTTCAGCCAGCGGTAGATGGTCTTGGTACATACCCGCAGTCTGCGGGAAATAGCTGTGATATTGCCCTGTTCCAATCGCAGCAGCTCCCGCAGTTCCGCCTCCGGCGGTCTGGTGGGCAGGGTAGCCACCCCATCTTCCCGGACTGCCTCGAAAGACGCCGGAGGGAGTCCTTGGGTCTCCCAATGGACCTCTTCCACGGCCACATCTTCCCGCAGCAGCACAGCCCGAGCGATGACGTTTTTTAATTCCCGGACATTTCCCGGCCAGGAATGGGCCAACAGTTTTTTCTCAACGGCCCCGGACAGATAAACCGGACCGAGCCCATATTCCTGGGCTGTCTGCGTGGCAAAATAATTGGCCAGGAAGATAATATCGGCCGGTCGTTCCCGCAGCGGCGGCAGGTGCAACAGGAGGGTACTGAGGCGGTCATAGAGGTCCCGCCGGAACCGGCCCTGGGCAATCAACTGTCCCAGATTCTGATTGGTGGCAGCGATCAGCCGCACCTCCACGGAGATGGCACTCTCACTCCCCAGAGGCTCGATCTCTCCCAACTCCACCGCCCGCAACAGTCGGGGCTGCACCGACAGGGGCAGATCACCGATCTCATCCAGAAACAACGTCCCCTGGTGGGCCAGTTCAAACTTCCCCTTCTTGCAGCGATGGGCATCGGTGAAAGCCCCTCGCACGTGCCCGAACAATTCACTATTGGCCACCGATTCCACCAGAGCGGCACAGTTGAGTTTGATGAAGTCCCGATCCCGCTGGGGACTAAAGGCCCAGATGGCTTCAGCCACCAGTTCTTTGCCGGTGCCCGGCTCTCCGGTTATCAACACCGGCAGGTCGGTACGGGCATAGAGGGGAATAAGCTGGAGGAGCTTCTGAAAACGGGGGTCCTGGGTGAGAATGGGTTTGGGCAGGGCAAGCCACGGCGCCGGCCCCACGCCGCTACCCAAGGGGGTCAAGGGCTTCCGGCGAGGCCTGTCAGCCGGTCGGCTCCTTTCCTGCGGATAACCTCGCCGATCTTTCCGGATCGTCGCCATCGTTGCCTCCTTGCAACCACGAGTTAACCGTCACATCAATTTTCTTCTTGTCCTTTTGATATTCTCTTATATCCAATGTCAACAAGCTTGTAAATAGTTTTTTTTCAATCCCCCTGTTTTTTTTGCAGAATTTTTAGGGAAGCCTCTTTATTGAAGATTATCGCCCGGATTCGGCTGCAGATCTTCAGCATTTAATGTATATTCTTAGAAGCTGTTGCAAAACCTCGGCCTGGCACCTGATGGCAACTGGCTGACAGAAAATTGTCTGATAATTGCCGTTCTTTATAAAAGTCACCCGCGAACCATGAAAATACAGGTCATCGTCTTCGGCAAACTTGGGCGGGCACGGAAGACCTACCCCATTAAAAGCATAGCTCTTCCGGGAACCGGAAACTTGAAGACGCCCAGTGATTTTTCTGTCAACTGACAACTCCTGCGGGGTTTTACACCAACCTGCTGCCAGACGTGGGTTCAACAGCCCGGTCACAAGTTAACGATCTGATCGGAAGCGAGGTTGTCATGCCCAAGATCATGGGACATCGGGGGGCCAAAGCCTATGAACCGGAGAATACCCTCCGTTCCATCCGTCGGGCTTTGGAAATGGGGGTCCAGGGGGTGGAGATTGACGTCCATCTCAGTCAGGACGGTCACTTGGTAGTCATTCATGACGCCACCGTAGACCGCACCACCAACGGCCGGGGCCGAGTAGCCGAGATGACCTGGACCGAGCTGCGCCGTCTGGATGCGGGACTGGGTGAAGCCCTGCCCAGTCTGGAAGAAGTGGTGGAGGTGGTGCGGGGCCGGGCCTATCTTTTCGTGGAGATGAAAGACCCCCGGGCTGTCAGGCCGCTGGCAGCCTTTTTCGCCCGCCATCATCTCTTTGGGGAAGCCTCGGTCATTTCTTTTTGGCACCCGGCCTTAAGAGAACTCCGCCAGCAGGAACCCCGCCTCAAGACCGGCGTGCTCTTTGTGGGCTGTCCGGTGGACCCCGCCGGTTTGGCCCGGGCTGCCCAGGCCCAGGCACTGGTATTGAATTATCAGTATGTCACCCCGGAGCTGGTCCAGGCCGCCCGGGGAGCCGGGTTGCAAGTGAGCGTCTGGAACATTGATACCGTGGCCGAGTTGCTGCCCCTCCTCCCCCTGAATCTGGACTATGTCGGCAGCAATGCTCCAGATATCCTCATCAATTATCTGCAAAAAGTCCCTTGATCCTGGGATTGGGCCAACTTCAGTCCATATCTGGCCAGCCGCCCCCCGGTGTGATATATTGCGGGGCATAATGAAGACAGCAAGGTGGGGCCGAAGCCAGCCATTATTCATTCAGCTCAGGATCTTTTGAACAGGCCGGAAACAGGCAGTGGACAACTCGGGAAATCGGCAATTCGGGGCCCTGATTCGGCAGCGCCGGGAGGCGGCAGGGTTAAGCCAGCGGGCGGTGGCCCAGCGATCAGGCCTCAATGTCAGTTATATTAATCGGTTGGAGAGCGGCAAGCGCCGCCCCCGTCGGGGCACCATCCTGAAATTGGCCGCGAGTCTGGGCGTTGCCGGGGCGGAGTTGGACGCCTGGTTTGCCGCCTGTGATCTGGCTCCCATGCCCCTGTTGGCCGGTCTGACCGGCTCGGAGAGCCGTGCCCCGAGCGACCGCGGCCAGAGTGCCTGGGGTACGGATCCGGTCAGGCTCTGGGATGCCTTGGCAGCCATCGGACTGGATGAACAGCAGGTCCGCCTTCTTCTCCAGAACCTGGCAAAAGCGCCCCTACGCCGTCAGGAAGCCGCCCACATGGTAGCCGCAACGTTGACCCACGTGGCCGAGTTTTTGTCCACCCCCGTCTCTTGTGCCGTCATTCCCGCAGCCGGTGGCCACCACCGGTTGCTGGCGGCCCACATCATGCAGCGCCTCCTGTTGAAGAGCATGATGGAAGCGGCTTCGGTGGGCGTGTATCGCTTCATGCTGGTCCTGGCCCCGGGCACGGAAGAGGCCCTCTATCGGCCGCTGCAGGCGGCATTGGCCATGGCCGCGGCGCCCCGCTATCATCTGGAATATTGCCTGCAGCCGACCCCCCAGGGGCTGGGGGACGCGATCTGGCGGACTGCGGCCTGGGTAGGGCAGGAAATGTTCCTGGTCCTGTTGCCCGACGAAATGGTGGATCACCGATCGCGGCGGGCCATGCCCCGGGAGCTGTCCTATATGCAGCGGGCCTGCCAGGATCTGGCTGGCCGGCCTTTAATTGCCGTGGAGGCGGTGCCCCGCTCCCGCCTGCCCCTGGGGGGTGTTGTCCGCCTGGGCGCCGCCGCGGGCAGTCCCCGCCTTTTTCAGGTCGAAGAACTTCTGGAAAAACCTCCCTATTCACACCCCCTTGTCGAGACGGCATCCTCACGTTCCATCGTCGGCCGGTATTTCCTGCCACCGGCCATCTTTGCCGCCCTCCAAGAGGTGCGCCGGCAAGGCCAGCATCCTCTGGAATTGACCACGGCCTTGGAATATCTGCGCCGACAAGGGACGACTATCTATGCTTATGAACTAAAGCAATCCCGGCGGGATCTGGGTGGCGTCATTGCTCGGGCCGGGGGCCTCATCAGCGATCTTTGATCACTCTGTAGCTCCAGGCCGCAGGTGGGGATAGGATAAAAAGGCCAGGGAATCTCTTCCCTGGCCTCCGGTCAGTCTCTGGCGGCGCGGCGTCTTTAGTTCTCTTTCTTTTTCTTTTTGTTCTTGGAATTGTCAGAAGCCTTTTTGGCCGCCGTGCCGGCCTCGGACCTGGTCTTCTTGGAAACGCCGGAGCCTGGCAGGATGCCGGCCGTCACGACTTCGCCACCGGCCCGGTCAGGTCGTCGGGAGGCCTCTTTGCCGCTGTTCTGGGTGGTCTCCTTGGCCGGATGGGAAGCATGATAGGCAACGGCGACGGGTTTCTTCTCTGGAGACTTCCTCACCCCGGCGCTGCGGCTCCCCGCACCCTCCTGGCCCGTTTCCTGCTTGGCCGGCCCTACAAGTTTCGGCAGGTTATCGTATTTTTTGGCTGCTTTCTGGAGCGTCGCTTTCTTCTTGGATCCGGCCGCTACAGTCCGGCGGGAGGCGGCTGAACGGGACTTGGGAGTTTGGTAAGATATAGTGGCAGCCTCCACCACCCTGGGTGACCTGGAAGAGGTCCGAGAGGCGGCGACGTACCCACTGGCATCGTCAGCGGTCTCCCGACTGGCATAGTAAACGCTGCTGCCCACGGGGAACTGCGCCCGGGCGACCATGATATTCCTCTCAAAGGCCTCTTTCTTCCCCGGCGGGATCTTCAAAAGGTAGGCACTGACTCCTGTCGGCGTTGCCTCCCGGAGAAGCTCCGGATTCAGGGCGCTGATCTCTTCAAGGCTTACAGCCGCCGCCACCGCAGCAGCCCGCAGAGAAGTAGGTTCGGTGACCTTCACCACGTCATACTTCAAGGGGGGCTGATAGGGAATCTTTCTGAAACCGTATTTTTCTGGGTTCTTGGCAATGATGGTGGCAGCGATCATCTGGGGCACATAGTTCTTGGTCTCGGTGGGCAGGCTGTAATTGCTGGATAAATCCCAAAAACTTTTCATGTTGCCGTTGCGGTCGATCTCCCTCTGGACCCGACCTTCCCCGCAATTATAACTGGCTGCCGCCAGATACCAGGAACCGAACTGTTTATAGAGGTCCAGGAGATATTTCGCCGCGGCATGGGTAGACTTTTCGGGATCCCGCCGCTCGTCAATGACATTATTTATGGTCAGCCCATAGCGGAGACCGGTGCCCCGGATAAACTGCCACATGCCCACAGCGTTGGCCACCGACCGGGCCTTGTTACTGTAACCGCTTTCGATCATCGCTAGATAAGCCAGATCCTCGGGGAGGCCGTATTCGGCAAATATCTTTTTAATCATGGGCAGATAACGGGTGGAACGGCTCAGGTAGCGGCTGAATATCTCTTTGCGGTCCGTGGAAAAATAATAAATGTAATTCCGTACCTCTTTATTTACCTGGATGGGCATGTCAAAGGTCTTCTGCAGCTCCCACTTTTTCATCTCCTGTTCCAGGGCTTCGTCCAGGCTGGGAATGTGCTTCTGGCCGTATAGTTCCTCCAGCCGTTGCGAGGAGATGGATCCCACCAGGGGTTCCTCCCGGTCATTTTCCCACTCCAGGGCTAATTGATCTTCGGCTTTGGCCGGGACCGTATCACCGGTATTCTGGGCCGCCTTTTTGCCACCCCCGCAACCGGTAAGCAGCCACAGGAGGATGAGGCAAATACTGCCGTATCGTTTCATGAGTTCTCCCTGCTCAGGTTAACGCATGCCCCCCGAAGGATGGATCAACTGGAGGGAAGGAAAGGCGCCGCTTCTCCCCTGGCGGCTGGGAAGATAACGAGGACGACGTATTATCTATCCCCTTAAGTTTATTGCCTTTAGCATAGAACCAAGAAAAAAGCAAGGGAATTCCGCTCCCCCCTTTCAACCTCCTGAAATAATGCTTAAATTTAAATTGGCAGTTTACAAGTCTCTCCCGATCCGGGAGAATACCACAGTGGCGGGTGTTGTTTACCCGCGGCCTTTGGACCCCAACTTTGCCATCGGCCGGCCAGGCCGGGCCGACCTCTGGCAGCCATGACGGCCCCCTGCGACCGGAAGCCGTCTTTCCCTCGGTAGGAAGGTGATTCCATGCCATGCCGCTTTCATCCTGATAAAGAGGCCCGTATTCATTGCCAGAAGATGGATTATTATTATTGTGAGGAATGTTTGGAAAACTGCCGGGCCTGCACCGATCCCTGTTCCTACTGCAAATTCCGCCAAGGCTGTATCATCTGGGAAAAGTGCCGGAAAGAGGCAAAAAAGCGGTGTCAAGAAGAGCGGCAGGCTTTAGGGCGGGAAGGCTGAGGCCGGGAAAGGCCAAGCCCCGGCCGGTGGTTAACCGGCAGGGGCTATGCTTGGGGCCACGGGCTTGAGGTCCAGCGTCTGCCCACCGATCCCGTGACTTAGGGACCCAGGGGTAGCGCCCCGGAAAGCGGCAGACCCTGTCACCGAGCCATACCTGCGCCTCTAATGACAGCTGCAGGGGCGCCAATTGGCCAGGACCTGGTCCTTCTGGCGCTGCCACAAGGCCTCCCCCAGGCGCGTCCTGATGATCCGGATCAGAAGTGCCAATTTTTCCAATTCCGCAGACAACTGCGGGGTCATGTCTTCCAGGAACCTGCTATGGAGGTTCTCCACCATCTGGGAGATCTTGACCAAGATCCCCGAGCAGCCGTCCACCAGGGCTTCCCAGGAAGCCTGCCCCTCTTGAATTTCCCTGTCCCTCAAGGCAGCCGTCGCCGAGGTGGGAGCGACTTCACCTTCCTGGCCCAGGAGACTCCGCAACCGCGCACTCAAGGCGCGGCCGCTCAGGGGCCAATGCAGGTAGTCGTCAATATCCATGGTATAGGCCCGAAGGGGCAGCACGGGGTGGAGGAGGTGCGTCACCATCAGGGTCTTGACCTGGGCCCGCCTCTCCTTGACTGCTGCCAACAGATCAAGGCCCCGTTCGGGCTCCTGACCGGCCCCGGTAATCACCGCAGCCACATCATAGTGGTCCATCTCCTCCAGGGCGGTTTGGGCATCCGGGGCCAGGATGACCTGAAAACCCCGGGATTGGAGCATGGTGCCTAACATGGGGAAGATGCCGGAGCCATCTTCCACCACCAGAATTTCCATTGGCCATGACTCATCCTCCACCGCAGGAGAGGGATAGGAATGGTTAGGCAACGTTGCTTTTTGGGCTTCCCGCACTTCGGATAACTTCATGATCTTCTCCTTGGCCCAAAGGTGAGGTGTCTCGGCAGAGCAGCCCCTATTTAGGAGCCGCGGGTTGGGAAATATACGTCTTGCCGGAACGGATGCAATTGATGGCCAAGCCCAGGGCTTGATCAATTTCTTCCTTGAGCAGGTAACCTTCGGCCCCAAGTCGGCGGGCCTGAAGGACATACGCCGGATTTTTATGCATGCTCAGGAATAAAATCTTGATCTGACCATATCGTTCTTTGATGATTCTGGCCGCCTCCACCCCCCCCAATTTGGGCATGGAGATATCCAGGATCACCAGATCGGGCCGGCTCTCCTGCAGGAGCCCCAGCAATTGCAGGCCGTCCGACGCCTCGCCGATGACCGCAATGCCAGCAATATGCTCCAGTTCGGCACGTAATAGTTGCCGAAAAGCCGAATGATCCTCGGCGATGATAATGGTAAAGGGTGGCATTTCACCTCGGGGCTCTGCAGCAGGCACAGCCGGCGCGCCTATTTCCCTCAGCCTACCGGAAGTATGCGGCTGCTGCCATGACATACAGTGATTATTTCTTTCTGAGTAGAATTGCTCAAAGGCGGGATTTATCTGGGAAGGAGCACGCTGTCGGCGCCCTCCGGATCCTATCTTTCCACATAGCCTTTCCCGATGGCATACTTCACCAGATCGGCGGTGCGCCGGAGATTGAGTTTCCGCATGATGTTGGCCCGGTGGTTCTGCACCGTCCGCAGACTGATGTAGAGCAGTTTGGCAATTTCCTTGCTGGTCTTGCCTTCGGCCAGGAGCTTGATGATCTCCCTCTCCCGATGGGTGAGGACTTCTGGCGTCTCGCCACCCGGTTCCCGGCGCCGGCGGAGGAGATCGGGTAGCAGATCACCCATCTGAGGGGAAAGATAGCTGCGGCCGGCCCGGAGGTTCTCGACCGCCTTGACCAGTTCCGGATCTGCCTCCTGTTTCAGGAGGTAGCCGGCGGCCCCCAAGGCCAGGGCCTGAGAAAGGTACTCCCCTTCGCGGTGCATGGTCAGCATCAGGATATGGGTCTGGGGGCAGAGTTTTCTGATCTCCTGGATGGCTTCCAATCCCCTCAGATTCGGCATGGAAATATCTAGGAGCACCAGGTCGGGAGTCAGTCTCTTGAGCAGGTCCAGGAGTTCCAATCCATCCGCAGCCTCCCCGACCACCGCCACACCCTCTATCTCTTCCAGGATGCGCCGCACCCCAGCCCGAAAAAGGGCATGATCATCCGCCAAGACAACCCGATATGGTGGCATCGTCTTCCCCTTCTCCCTGTCCTGTGACCCTTTCTCAGCTTGAAATTGAAGCCCCACTCACTCCTGTGGCGCTTTCCTCCGATCGCAGCCCGATATCATGGACAATAGTATCATCGCCGCTTCCGGATGTAAATATACCCAGGAGCCGCTATTTCGTCTTCTTCGCCTTGACGCCCTTTCCTCTTCCATCCCCCGATACCTGAATAATCTCCCCTTCAAGAAGGAAAATCCTCTCCCGGAATATCATAGTTCCGTCTCGTCATCCTGAGGGCAGCAGAGGCTGTGAGTTTCTCCGTTCCCTTTGCTCCCTGAACATGACAAACTGGAGCCCATTATCCAGGGCAGATTTTCCCAGTTTCAGGCTGGGCGCCAAAGCCTTTCTCGGGAGAGGGGGATCTAGGTGAGGGGGTTTGGCACCGTCTCGGAGGCCCTTTCCGGCCGCCGCTGCAGCCGTGCCCCAAAGAAGCCGTCCATATCATGGTCATCGGGCGAGGTCCGGAAGAAGCCCTGTTGGTCAATGAATCTCCAGGCCGGCTCGGGCGGGGGCACGGCGGAAGGCAGCAGAGTGAACATCGGCTGTTCCTTTAGAAAGTCTCGGATGACCGCTTCGTTTTCCTCCTTGGTGGTGGTACAGGTGACATAGAGCAGCAGGCCCCCCGGCCGCAGCAAGGGGGCGGCCTGCCGCAGCAGTTGGCGCTGGAGGGCGGCAAAACGGGGGATATCCTCCGGCTGACGCCGCCATTTCAATTCCGGGTGCCGGCGCAGCACCCCTAATCCGGAGCAGGGGGCATCTATCAGGACCCGATCAACACAGCCCGGCCCGGCTGCCAGAAAGGGCCTGGTGGCATCGGCCTGCATCAAGGTGACGCCTACCAGCTGCAGGCGCTGGAGCTGTTGCCTGAGGTCGGTGAGGCGTCGGCCATTGTTATCCACGGCCAGCACCGTCTCCTGGCCTCTGAGCATCTGGGCCAGATGGGTGGTCTTGCCACCCCGGCCGGCCCCGATCTCCAGGATCTTCTGCCCCGGTGCCGCCTGGAGCAGCAGCGTCACCAACTGCGCCGCCTCATCCTGAAAGAGCCACAGTCCCCGCTGATAGGAGGGCAGACTCAGGGGCGATCCCGGCAGCGACAGGATGGTCAACCCCCACGGCGACCAGCGGCACGGCGCCGCAGCCACCCCTTCAGCCCGGAGGATATCCACCAGGGTCTCGCGGCTGACCACCGCCGTGTTCACCCTGATGGTCAAGGGCGGCAGTTCATTGACCGCCCGCCCCCGTTGCCAGGCCGACTCCGGCCCCAACTCCGTCAGCCAGCGGGCCGCCAGCCAATCGGGCAGTGACGCGGCCACCGCCAGAGCCGCCACCGGCTCGACCTGCGGGTCAGGAAGCGGCATGGTCTGCCCCGTCGCCGCCAGTCGTCGGCCCACGGCATTGACAAAGGCCACAAGAGCCGGCGGCAGACGCCGGGCTCTGGCCAGGTTAACCGCCTCCGCCACGGCGGCATGGGCCGGGATGCGGTCCAGGAAAAGGATCTGATAGGCGGTGAGGCGCAGGATGTCCAACACCACCGGGTGGAGACGGTGCAGAGGGGTGGTGGAGGTCTGGGCAATGATGTAATCCAACCGTCGGCGCCAACGCATCACCCCGGTGGCCAACTCCCACACCAGGGCCTGATCGGAACGGGCCAGGTCGGCGGGGCGGGCCAGGGCGGCCGGCAACAGGTCATCCAGAAAGGGGCCGGCGGGGCCTCCGGGAGGATTGAGGCGCTGCCAGGTCGAGAGGACCTCCAGGGCCAGCCAGCGGGAGGTGGTATGGCTTTTGCTGGTTTTTTTCAAGACAATGGGGGCGGTTCGGCCAAAAAGGCCCGGACGGCCTGTTCCACCCGGGTCAGGTCCACCTGGGTATCAAAACAGGGACCGTTGGGCCGATGGTTGAGGATGCCAAAGACCGGCAGGGGGTAGCTGTCCTGGAGGCCGCTCACCAGGTCCCGTTCGCAGGCCACGGCCACGATGACCCGGGGCCGGCGCTCCACGATGATCCGCCGGGCTATGGTGCCGCCGGTGGCCACCGCCAGACCCACCTGGTACTTATCGGAGAGCTCCACCAACCCTTTAATATGGCATTTGCCGCAGCGCTTGCAGTTCTCTACCCGGCCGGTGATCCGCACCGGACAGTCATGGAACTGCAGACAGTGGGGCATGAGCAGCAGGATTTTGTCAGGCGTGGCCTTGATCTGTTGGGCCAAAACCAATTGGTTGTTGATCTCGATGAACGATTGCTGCACTCGCTCCTTGCCGACGCCAAAGAGACGGCCGACCCCGATGAGCAGCGGAAAGACAATCTTGACGATAATCCCCCGCAATTTCCGGGAGATGAAGAGGTCGCGGCCCAGGATGATGGTCAGGGTTAAGAGAAAGACCCCGCCCAGCACCAGGATGATCAGGCTGCCAAAGATGATCCCGAGGATAAGCGGCAACTTCGGGTGAATGTTGGTGAAGCCGACATACGGGACATACCACAGTAACCCCAGGATGGGCGCCAACAACAGGCAGGTGGCCACCAGCAGGCCGATGAAAATGCGCTTCTGGGGGTGGAGGGAATTGCCGCCGTCAAGGACCAGAGGCGGCTGCTCCGGCAATGAAGGATTGGCCATAATTAACCCAAACGCTGCTGTGCCAACTGCTGCCCCCGGGCGAACTCCAGGGCCGACAAGCGCCGGCGTCCGGCCAGTTGCAGCTCCTGCAGCCAGAGGGTGCCGTCGCCGCAGGCCACTTCAGCCCCGGCCGCGGTAACCTGCAGGACCGTTCCAGGAGGGGAAGTCGGTGGCGTAGTCGCTCCCAAGGTGGGGCGGAAGACTTTCAACACCTTCCCCTGATAAAACGTGCAGGCCCCCGGCTTGGGATCCAACGCCCGGATCAGGCGATGCAGGGTCAGCGCCGGCCGCCCGAAATCCAGACGCTGCATCTCTTTGGTAAGCATCGGGGCATAGGTCACCCCCTGGCTCGGTTGGGGCAGCCGTACCACCCGACCGGCCTGGATTTCCTCCAGACTTTGCACCAACAGCGCCGCTCCCTGGACCGCCAACCGGGCCGCCAGACTCCCGGCCGTATCGTCCGTCCGGATGGGCTGCTCCTCCTGGAGAAAGATATCTCCGGCATCCATTTCCAGGGTCAGCCACATAATGGTGACGCCGGTGACCGCATCGCCGTTGAGGACGGCCCATTGAATGGGTGCCGCCCCCCGGTAGCGGGGCAGCAGCGAGGCATGGACATTGAGAACGCCGAGCCTGGGAACATCCAACACCGCCTGAGAGAGCAGCTGGCCGAAAGCCACCACCAGGATCAGGTCCGGCTGCAACTCCTGCAGCTTGGTCAGGATGTCGGCCTGGCCTCTGCGGTGAGGTTGCAGCACCGGCAGCCCCAACTCCAAAGCCGCGGTCTTGACCGCCGGGAACGCTACCTTCTGGCCCCGACCTTGGGGCCGGTCCGGCTGGCTGACCACTGCCGCCACCTCAAACCCGGCCTGGACCACGGCCCGGAGACTGGGCACGGCAAACTCCGGCGTGCCCATAAAGACCAAACGCCGGAGGGGCGTCATTTCTTCAAGTTTTTCTGGAGCTGTCGTTTATATAGGCTCCGCTTCAAACGGCTGATGCGATCAATAAACAGGATCCCATCCAGATGGTCGATTTCATGCTGCAGCACCACGGCCAGCAAATCCTTGGCCTCGATGCAGACCGGCTTCCCCTCCCGGTCCAGACCGGTCACCGTGACACAGGCCTTGCGCCTGACGTCGCAGGAATAATCCAACACCGACAGGCAGGCCTCCGGGTGCACCAGCTCCCCCTCTGCGGCCACGATCTCCGGGTTGATGAGGACGTTCAGGTTGCGCCCCTCTTCCTTGGGCGTAATATCAAAAACAATAACCCGGTGCAAGGCCCCCACCTGATTGGCCGCCAGCCCGATCCCCGGGGCATGATACATGGTATCGGCCATGTCATCAATGAGACATTGTATTTCTGAATCGATCGCCGCCACCGGCTTGGCCTTTTCCTTTAAGACCGGGGCGGGATAGGTCTGTATCTCCAAAACTGCCATAATATCGGGTCCTCTGAGGCCTGATTACATCTATAAAAATTTATTTTACGACAATATCTGAAAAAATTCAAGGCGCCGACCGCTCGGAGGCGGCGACGCCTTGATCTAACCTGATTTTTCACCGGGGTCAGCCCCAAAAGCCGGCCCCGGCCGGCGCTCAGTCCAGGTATTCCGGACCCTTGGCCGTTTTGCGGCTCAAGGCCTAACCTTCCTGCCTGCGACTTGAGCCAGGCGCAGGCTGCGATCCTGATCAACCGGACCCGTCGCTATTAGCGGGCCAGATCAAAACGGTCCAAATTCATGACTTTGTGCCAGGCGGCGATAAAGTCCTGCACAAACTTTTCCCGATTGTCATCACAGGCGTAGAATTCGGCGATGGCCCGGAGCTGGGAGTTGTGGCCGAAGATGAGGTCCACCCGGGTGGCCGTCCATTTGGCCGCGCCCGTGGCCCGATCAGACCCCTGGAACACCTCCTGGTCGGCGTCCAGCGGCTGCCATTCCGTCCGCATGTCCAGCAGGTTGACGAAAAAGTCGTTGGTCAGGGTCCCCGGCCGCGAGGTGAAGACCCCGTGCGGGGTCTGGCCGAAATTGGCATTCAGGACCCGCATGCCGCCGATCAGCACCGTCATTTCGGGAGCAGACAAGGTCAGCAGCTGGGCCTTGTCCACCAGCAGCTCTTCGGTGGTGACGGCGTATTTTTTCTTCAGATAGTTGCGGAAGCCGTCGGCAAAGGGTTCCAGGACCGCGAAGGATTCCACGTCGGTCTGCTCCTGGGAGGCATCGGTGCGGCCCGGGGTGAAGGGCACGGTCACCTGGAAACCGGCCTTTTTGGCCGCCTGTTCCACCGCGGCGCAGCCGCCCAGGACGATGAGATCCGCCAGGGACACCTTTTTGCCGCCGCTCTGGGCGCCGTTGAAGGCCTGTTGAATGGCCGTAAGGGTCTGGAGCACCTGCTGCAGTCGGGCCGGCTGGTTGACCTCCCAATCTTTCTGGGGCGCCAGGCGGATGCGGGCGCCGTTGGCCCCGCCCCGCTTGTCGGAGTTGCGGAAGGTGGCCGCCGACGACCAGGCGGTGTAGACCAGGTCCGAGATGGACAGCCCCGTGGCCAGGATCTTGGCCTTGAGCTCGGCGATGTCCGAGGCGTCGATGAGCGGGTGATCCACGGCCGGTACCGGATCCTGCCAGATGAGGTCCTCGGCCGGCACTTCCGGACCCAGATAGCGTGCTTTGGGGCCCATGTCCCGATGGGTCAATTTAAACCAGGCCCGGGCGAAGGCGTCGGCGAATTCGGCGGGGTTGTCCCGGAAGCGGCGGGCGATCTTTTCATAGACCGGGTCGAACCGCAGGGCCAGGTCGGCCGTGGTCATCATGGTGGGGACCCGTTGGGAGGGATCGTGAGCTTTGGGGGCCAGATCCTGTTCGGCCACGTTCTTAGGCCGCCACTGATGGGCGCCGGCCGGGCTCTTGGTCAGCTCCCACTCATAGTCGAAGAGCATGTGGAAATAGCCCATATCCCACTGAATGGGGTTCGGCGTCCAGGCACCCTCCAGACCGCTGCTGATGGTATCATCCCCCTTGCCGCTGCCGAAGCTGCTCTTCCAGCCCAGGCCCTGCTGCTCGATGGGCGCGGCTTCCGGTTCCGGCCCCACATGGGAGGCCGGACCGGCGCCGTGGCATTTGCCGAAGGTATGGCCGCCGGCCACCAGGGCCACGGTCTCTTCGTCGTTCATGGCCATGCGCCGGAAGGTCTCGCGCACATCCCGGGCCGAGGCCACCGGATCGGGATTGCCATTGGGCCCTTCCGGGTTGACGTAGATCAGGCCCATCTGCACGGCCGCCAGGGGATTCTCCAACTCCCGATCGCCGGTATAGCGCATATCTCCCAGCCACTCGCTCTCGGGCCCCCAATAAACCTCTTCCGGCTCCCAAACTTCCTCCCGACCGCCGCCGAAGCCAAAGGTCTTGAGCCCCATGGACTCAATGGCACAGTTGCCGGCCAGGATCATGAGATCAGCCCAGGAAATCTTGTTGCCGTATTTCTTCTTGATGGGCCAGAGCAGCCGCCGGGCCTTGTCCAAGTTGACATTGTCCGGCCAGCTGTTGACCGGGGCAAAGCGTTGCAGCCCCATGCCGGCGCCCCCCCGGCCGTCGCTGATGCGATAGGTGCCGGCCAAGTGCCAGGCCATGCGGATGAACAGCCCCCCGTAGTGCCCGTAGTCGGCCGGCCACCAGTCCTGGGAGTCGTTCATCAGGGCATAGAGGTCTTTTTTCACGGCCGCCAGGTCGAGTTTCTTAAACTCCTCGGCGTAGTTAAATTCCTTGCCCATGGGATTGATCAGGGAGCAGTTTTGGTGCAAAAGTTTGAGGTTCAATTGGTTGGGCCACCAATCCCGAATGGTCAGGCCCCGGCGGGCCTTGGGTTTGCTGCTGCCGCCCGTTACCGGGCACTTGCTATCTTCACTCATACTCTTTCCTCCTCTCAGGGTCTGGGCCGCGGCCACGACAAAACCGCAGGCCGGGATAGTGGTCAGTGGCCAGTCGTTGGTTTCTGGTTTCTAGAAAAATCATTGTCAGTGGGGCGGGCCTCCGTGCCCGCCCAAATTAGCTTAAGGCAACAACCTTTATTTTTCAGGTCAGCGGCTGCATGAAAGTAATAACTATTGATCAGTAGATATACCTAATTTGATCTAATCAGATAGCCATTCGTTAGAGAGATTCATAATCATGATAAGCGAAAATCATTTGGGTCAATTATCATGCTTAGGGGCAACCCTGGGTTATCGGGTCTGCTGACAATCGGGGCAGATGCCGAAAAAATTCAGGCGGTGGTCAATGATCTGATAGCCGGAGCGTTCGGCGGCGGCGGCCACCATATCAGCCACGCCGGGAAGCTCCGGATCCATGACCCGCCCACACCGGATACATAGGATATGAGGATGGGGATAGGGTTTGTTGCCATCAAAACGGCTGTTCTCGGCAAAGCGGATTTCCAGGACCTCGTGCATCTCTTTTAGCAGGGCGATGGTTTTGTAGATAGTTGCCAGGCTGGTGGTGGGGAAGGTCTTCTTGACCTCGGCATAGATGTCTTCCACACCCGGGTGATTCTGGCTCGCCGCCAGGACCTGCAGGACCGCCAGGCGCTGGGGGGTGAGGCGGAAATTTCTGGCCTTCAGTTTGGCCAGCATCTGGGCCAAACGGGCCTGGGGGTCGGCCATGGCTCATCTCGGGTATGGGTATATTAAAAAATATTCTATTAAGAATTATTATCTATTAATACATATAATATATTATCTGTCAAGAAAATTCGCACCGCCAAGCGCAGCTTGCCCACCCCAAGATTAGGGACAGGCCGGGCGGGATAAGAGTCCTCTGCCCGTAACCAGGCTCTTTTTGCCGCAGGTATAGGAAAAATTTTTCCGGATATGATAAAAAAACGAATGTTCAGAAAGTTCAAAGCCTGAGAAAGGAGGCAAGGGTGGCTGCGTCAGACCGCAAATTGGAGGAGTTTCTGCGTGAGCAGATCAAGCCGTCCCTGGGTGGAGCCGATTATACGGCTGACATCAGGGGAGCCTGGCAGGTAGTGGAATATATGATCCGCCGGTATCATTGCGAATTGAAATTAGATGTCTTCCTGGGTATAACCGGCCAACATTGGGTGGCTTCGTTTTATAGCCCCAGTCAGTGTCGGCGTTATGAGGCTTCCGGCCCCAGCGCCCCCTTGGCCATCTGTCGGGCCGCGCAAGAGGCGATACTTAACCTGCCAGGTTGACCGGGCTGACCGGCTGGCAAAAGAGGGGCTCCCCGAGCAGCGGCCTTTTTTCCCCTTGATCTTAATATGTCAATAATGACATAATAAGGAAAATTTTATCAAGGGGGCTGCTATGCAACGTTTGTGGCTTGTTTCTGCACTCTGGCTCATACTCGCTTTGGGTGGCCCGCCAGTCGCC
>Ga0067045_1027691_pt1 | contig 70379 bp, 67 predicted proteins | sample TerdegcTABiofilm_FD_59184 | JGI IMG/M metagenome (GOLD analysis project Ga0067045, IMG submission 59184) | Combined Assembly of (Gp0054472, Gp0054536) Wastewater bioreactor microbial communities from Singapore -Terephthalate degrading...
AGAGGGAATCGACAGACAGTGTAGAGAAAATCATTCAGAAAATCTCTTCTTTAGCCGCAATCATCTTCAGTTTTCAAAGAACCGATCAACCAAAAAATTTTTCACATCCTATTTTTCAGGACGGACTAAATAAACATATAAAAAAAGGGAAAAATAAAAATCACCCTCGAAAAGGTTCCTCTATTCTCGTTGAGCCGATCAGAGAAGAGAAGGACATAAAGTCAATCAGGAAATTGTTATCTGAAAACCTACGCAATCATCTTCTTTTTGTCATGGGGATCAACAATGGCCTACGGACGGGAGATTTACTTAAGTTACGGGTCAAAGATGTGGCAGGAATGAAAGCGGGTGAGAGCATCAATATCAGAGAAGGGAAGACAGGGAAGCGGAATATATTGGTCATTAATAAAACTGTACATAAAGTACTAAGTGACTACCTGAAGGAAAGCAAATTATCTGGTGACGATTATCTGTTCAAAAGCAGAAAGGGTAACGGGCCGCTCACGATTCAATCCGTCAATGCCTTTGTAAAGCAATGGACGTCGGCGATCAACCTTAAAGGCAACTACGGGGCGCATTCCCTGAGGAAAACATGGGGCTATGTCCAGAGGATCAATTATGGCGTCGGATTTGAAATCATTTGCAAGCGGTTTAACCATCAGAGTCCTGCAGTGACAATGCGCTATTTGGGTGTCTCCGACAAGGAAGTACATGATATTCTTACAAAAAATGAAATAGGATAAAAAATATTATACTGCAATTCATCGGTTTTCATTAAAGTAGGTTATAATAAAAATAGAAAAGAAAATGTAATTTCCGAAGTGAGATTATGATGGAAATATTAACTTTTGCCCCCTTGATAAGGGTGTCAACAGAACGACAGGCGAAACAAGGGGAAAGCTTGCGGACTCAAAGAAAGCAAATTGAAAATGCTATAATGTCAATGGGTGGGAAAATTTCTAGGTGGTATGCGGGTCAGGAGCATGCGACACCTGCTCAGGAAAGACAAATTCTTGAGCAATTGATTGGTAATGTACCCGAAAAAAAATTTGACGCTATCATTGTGGCAGACATATCAAGGTGGTCACGGGATAATGGGAAAAGTAAACAATACCTTGAAATTATCAAAGAAAATAAAATTAGATTTTTTGTGTTGAATCGTGAGTATGATCTATTCGATCCAGAGAATGCTTTTATCCTCAGCTTGGGCGTTGAGATTGCAGAGTTTTTCGCGCGAGAGCAGTTATATAAGTCCGTTCAAAATCGAATTGAACGCGCAAAGCGGGGGATTCCAACCTGCGGAAAGCTTCCTTATGGTAGATATTTCGATAAAGAAAAGAGTCAATGGATTGTCAATGAGGATTTGAAAACTAAAATTGAACAGGCAGCTGCTGATTATCTTAATAATGGCGGAAATTTTGAAAAACTTGGTAAAAAATATGGGATGAATGGCTCAAATCTACATAAGATCTTAACAAAAAGGTCTGGTGACAAATGGGAGCAGAGATTTCAAGTGAAATGTCTCAATATTGATGAAACCGTTTTAACGACTATTCCAAGATTGTTGCCAGAAGATATGATTTCACAGATTAAAATGAAATGCCAGGCACACAAGACCTATGAACATGGTGTGTACAAATATCGATACCTTCTTAGCAGGATTATTTTTGATAAGGGTAGTGGACACGCATTAACGGGAACACCAAACGCCAATGGTAGACGCTACTATCGGACATACAAAAAATGTGAACAATCGTATATGATAAATGCTGACGAATTGGAGAATGTCGTAACAGATGCCGTGTTTCAAGCTTTAGGATGTGATGAATTACTAAATGAAGCAATATTCCATGCTTCAAACAATGAGCAAGATAATGAAATGCAGAAAAAAGTTATCGAATTAAAAAATGAATTAAAAAAAATCGAAAAAGAAATAAAAAAAATGGCCGATCTGATCAGTAGTTTTGATGAATTTTCATATCCAACATTTAATGCAGAATTCAGTCAGAAAATGAAGGACCTTGAAGTTAAAAAAAGTGACATTCGATTTCAAATTGAAACCCTTGAGAATAAAATACGGACAATTCCGAATAAATCAGAAATATCTGAAATGAAGAAAGTGTGGTTAGATCTGACTTTTCAGGTTCAAATGTCAGCATTACACTCCGGGTTACTTTTGTCAGAATTGCCTTTTCTTGAAAGGCAAAAGATCATGTCCATGCTTTTCGGCGGTAAAGACGAAAATGGCAAGCGATATGGCATTTACATTTCAAAAAAAGGAAAGGGGAATTACTCCTTTGAGGCATATGGTAAGCTTGGCATAATTTATGGTTGTTCTAATGGCGAAGGGTCAGGATTATATGACAATGTCAAAATGCGCTGCGTTAAAGAATCTATCATGAACCCTATGGCTGACATAATGTTGAAATACAACCCATGGTTGGGAAAAGGAGATAATCGAAATAAACAATATATGCGTACTGAATGCCATGCATATCACAGCTTCCGTCTTCATAAACGATGATGAGTCTGGATTGCATCAGGACTATGAAAAATGGCTGGAGAATCTTGCGCCGCATGAACCGATTTCAAGATACCAGCATAACCGAACAGGGGAAGATAACGGCGATGCCCATCTGAAAAGACAAATCATGGGGCGAGAGGTTGTTGTTGCAATCACGAAGGGGAAACTGGATTTTGGGCCCTGGGAACAGATCTTTTATGGCGAGTTTGACGGAAGAAGGAGAAAGAGGGTGCTTGTGAAGATCATCGGTGAATGACTTTCTGCTGATAGAGATTTCTGACAAAGTATCGCCCTGGGAGTAACGGAAGACTGTCGACTCACTTCTGGTCAGGGAAAGTTAATTGATCGTCATTCCACGCGCTTGATGTTATATTTTTTCAATTTTTATGAGCGGATAGACTTCTGCTTTCGAACCTTGATCGGAACCTTTCGGGAACAATCACCGCTTGCTGGGTTTCGTAATCAAAGAAAACGATGCCGGTTTTGGCGCGGGCCACTTCTTGTCCGGTTTCCCTGTTGCTGAGCCGATAAACAAAATCACAGGATTTTCGCTTAAAATCCCGGACAGCCACCTCGATCCGGAGCACCTGCCCGAAATATGCCTGCGATTTGTAAACAACGGCGGCATCTGCGGCAACATACCCATACCCCTCGATGTTCAAATGAGCGTAGCCAAAATGCTCCAGAAAGAGGAAGCGTGCCTCTTCAGCCAGGGAGAGGACGGCGTCGTGGGCCAAATGCCGCCCCGCGTTGATATCGCGGAAACGCAGGCGAATATCCGTTGAGAAATCGAATGTATCCGGTAAGTCTATCTTGACTCGCGGCATAAACCTCCTTTGTCACGCTGGAAACATTGAAATAATATATGCAAACCCGGCTCCGATCATTTATGGATTCGCGTCTTTAAATATCCACCACAGATGATAGTTTTATTGAATGCAATTATTTCACTGTGTACCCGAGAGCGTCGAGGCAGGTGCTCATTGCATTCCAGTAGTCATTCAATAAACGATTCGCCTGGCTCTGACCTTCCTGTTCTCCCGGCTTGACTGTTGTTGGATCAAAGCCGGTTTTTTCAACCGCCCAGCGGTGGCACTGATATTGATCTTCCGCCTGTTGCTTTTCACTCTGGCCCTCTCGTGGATATATAAAGTGCTTTTCTGTTGACGGGTCCGGGGCCGGTTGCACCGTGGGCGGGACTGCGTAGTAAGGATAGTAATAAGAATAATACGGGACATAATAGTATGGATAATAATATGAATAGTACGGGTAACCCCACCACCATGACGGCCCCCATCCGTACCAGCCAAACCCGGCGCCAATCCAGACACTTCCGTGCCAGTAAGCTCTATGATGATATGCTCCCCGGCCGTAATAACGACCTCCGGGATAATAATAACCAGCCCGACCATGATAACGACTGCCATAAGGGCTTCCGCCGCGGTAAAAAGGAGGTCTCGTGTAAGGTCTGAATCCGCGGTAATAAACACTGCCGCCTCTGTGATAGCCAGGGCTTCCGGTTCGAGGACTGCTTCCGCGATAGCCAGGGCTTCCGGTTCGAGGGCTGCTCCCGCGATACACAGGACTTCCTCCATGAGAGCCGCCTCCGGCGCGATGTCCGCCTTGACCGAATGCCTGGTCGATTACAGGACTTGTGAAGAGCATCACTATGACTGAAGCTATACAAGCTGTTATCTTTTTCATGTTCTACCTCCGCATGTAGAGCGGCATTCAAAATGCTGCCATCTTACCCTGCAAACAAAGAGTAATGTTTATTTTATGATTTTAAACCTGCTTTCCATCAGCGTCAAATAACAGAGTCCGCATATGCTGGGCGTCTGCCTCAGAGGTGTGCGAAATTGAGAGTCCGTCGAAATATGGACGATAATTGAAAAATCTTGCAGGAGCTTCTTTAATCAGTTCGATTTTACTTTCTCTCAACAGGATTGAAAAGTCAAGAACAGGGAATATCTGGAATCAATATATAAATTAAATACTTATATTAATGGTCAATGTGTTCCCGGTTGTGCTCCTCAAAGCGACTCGTCAGATCGGAACCAGGAAACCATATTGAGATCTCCGATCAAAATAAGTAAACTGAGACTAATGATGAGAGTTGACCGGACGCGATCCTGAGAATGAGCTTTGATTAGAAACATGGAACTGGAACATCGTTGAAAACCAGCCTGAATAGAATGGCTGACAGAGCGGAGAGAAAATCCGCGTTTTTTGGAGGGGATATGAAAGCCTTGATTCTGAGTGCGGACAAATTTGAGGACTCCGAGCTGCTGTTTCCATATTACCGGCTTAAGGAAGTGGGCGTCGAAGTCGTTGTAGCTTCCCTGAGGCGAGGTGCAATCAAGGGTATACACGGATATGAAGTGGTCGCTGATAAAACCCTTGATGAGGTCGATCCTTCCGATTATGCGATCCTGGTCCTGCCTGGCGGGAAAGCGCCGGCTTTGTTGAGAAAAGAGCAGAAGGCTCTGGAGATAGCACGGTATTTCTCTGCGCGGAACAAACCCATCGCCGCTATCTGTCACGGGCCGCAGATCCTGATCAGTGCCGGCCTTCTGGAGGGACGACGCGCCACCTGCTATAAAACAGTGGCTGCCGAACTGAAAAGGGCAGGCGCACTCTATGAGGACCGGGAAGTGGTTGTTGATTCCAATCTGGTCACGTCCCGGCAGCCTTCTGATTTTCCCGCTTTCATGCGTGAAATGATGAAGCAGCTCGGGCTGTGACCTTCCACTTCTATTTCAGGTGGAATTTTTGAACCCGAAACAGACAGCCATCAGGAAACAGATTCTTCATTATATTTCCATATTTCTCAAAGTGAGTTCACGCACACGCTGTGGGATTAAAATTCCTCATGATTCTAATAAGGTATGCACCATGAGGGTCTTCATCCTCTTCAATCGAGAGATATTCAGCTTCAAAAAGATTGTATTCCTGAAACATCAGCCGACGCCGAATTTTGAGTGAATTTGCCGCGGCATTTCTTGCCTCCCTGGTGGTAAAGGATAGCACCATTTCACACCCCGGTTCCAATTCGATCGCTTTCCAGAAAATGATTTCCGTATCCATCTTCATAACCCCTTTTGCTGCGGCACATATATTCCTCGGACAGACTCCCTTTTAGCGCAGAAATTTCAAAAAAAAAGAAATTTTTTATCTTTTCAAACCGTTTTCCTTTGCCGGTATCGGAAATCTGCCCCGAACAGTGAAAAATTAAGATATTAGAGTAAGGATAAGGATGAGAGATTTCAACATCCACAGGTCTGTGGAAAAGTCTGTGGATAACTCTGTTGACAAAAGGGATAAGTAAGCAATAACTACGACTATTGATCGACTTGCATAAGATTTGTGCAATCGATAACGTTAATGATAACAAATAGATAAATCTATTTATATTGAATTTCCACGAAAATTCGGTCCATGGAATGGTGTCCACATGAAAGCAAGATAAAAAGAATGAATTCAGCAGGAAGTATGGATGACGAAATGAAAAAAATATTAAGAGTTTAACCTAAGGTTTAGCGTTCCTGCCCCGATGTGTATCCGCGGTATTTCGTTCTAACCTTCGATAGCCTTGCCCGTTCTTGTCCTGTTCAGAAGGAAGCACAAAATCATCAATCGTCTGCGTAATCCGGCATCATCCATGGAAAAGTGGATTTACCCTGAAATGAATTTCCTGGTGCGGAATGAGAGGGGGTTATTGAGTTCCCCGATATATGCCCTGATAGTCCCGTGTGGACAGGGTCATCGTTTTGTCCCCGTTAATGACGGCTCCCCCGATGGTTTTCCCGACAAAGAGGGTGTGATCGCCCGTATCTATTGTCTTTTCCAGAGTACAGTCCAGATATCCAATACAGTCGTCAAGTACGGGAAGACCGTTCTGCGACGGGTTGTATCGGACTGCATCGAATTTTTTCTTCCAGTCTGCAATCTTGAACTGTTTGATTACAGCGATGGATTCCTTCGGCAGGACATTAAGGCAGTATATCCCTGATTTCAGAATCTGTTCATGAGAGAGACGGTTTTTCCTGATCGACACGGCAATGAGAGGCGGTTCGTGAGAACATTGGGTTACCCAGGAGACAATCATGCCGTTATATCCTTCTTTTGATGAAACTGTGATCAGGTAAATCCCATAATGAAACCTGTCGAGCACATCCTGCCATGATTTTTCCATAATCGCCTCGGATTCTAAGAAGTTGTTTCCATATAAAGCTTTAAGTACCGGTTGTATCTCTCTGACTATTCATTATATTTTGAGATGGAGTTTCTTCAATACGCCGGTGGGGTGTGTCCGTAAACCCGAAAACGACAGGCGGAACAGTTACCACCAATTCTTTCTGCGGAAGTAGAGCACCATAAGACCCGCGATGGTCAGTAGAATTCCCCATACCATGGCATAGCCCCACCGCCACTCCAGTTCCGGCATATATTTGAAATTCATGCCATAAATCCCGGCGATGAAGGTCAGCGGCATAAAGAGAGTCGCGATGACGGTCAGCACCTTCATAACTTCGTTCATCCGGTTGCTTATACTGGAAAGGTAGATGTCCATCATGCCGGACAGCATATCCCTGAAGGTTTCCAGGGTGTCGATGATATGGATGGTGTGATCGTAAATGTCCTTGAAATAAACAACGGACGATTTGCTTATCAACGGGGATTCTGATCGCTCCATGGTGCTGATCATCTCCCGGAGAGGCCAGAGTGACTTTCGCAGCAGGATCATCTCTTTCTTCAGCCCCTGCAGGGTATCAAGCATTCCGGCAGAGGGGCTTTTAATCAGTGCCTGTTCGAGCAGTTCTATTCTTTCCCCTGAATTTTCAAGAATAAGAAAGTAATGATCCACAATTGCGTCAATCAACGCGTGGGTCAGATAATCCGGGCCGCTTCTACGCAGCCGTCCTCTGGCATTGTCGAGTCGTTCTCTGATGGGTTGAAATATGCTGCCGGCCTGTTCCTGGAAGGAAATCACAAAATTGGCGCCTAAAATAATACTGATCTGTTCCGATTTAATGTCGACTTTTCCTGGATTGTCGAAGTAGAACATCTTCAGCACGATATAGAGGTAATCACCATAATCCTCCATTTTCGGACGCTGGTCCGTGTTCAGGATGTCTTCGAGGGTCAGAGGGTGGAGGCCGAATTTCAAACCGAGCTCTTCCAGGACGGGAATTTCCGGAATGCCCTCGAGGCTGATCCAGCTGATTCCCGTTTCTTGAAGAAAGGAAGCACAAGCGGATATCTGCTGGATGTCCATCCTCTGCAGAGTCTGTTCATTATAATGAATCAGTGAGATTTTCGTCTTTTCCGCAGTTTTTTCCCCGATATGAACGAGGGAACCAGGCGGCAGGCCCACTTTCCCCGATCGGGTTTTCCCGGGTCTAACCATCTTCCGTGATCTCCGTGGAAGGTCTTGGGGCTTGTGAAGGATGTGTGCTGATCCTTTTTTTCAGTTTTACGTTGACTGTGACCTCAGGTATTTTACCGCCTTCGAGACGAACTTCCGCTGGCATAATCAGAATGGCGGTGTGGGTCTGAGCATCTGTTGTGGGATGCAGGGAAATGGGTTCCGTTTTCAGCTGGAAATGCCTGGATCGCTCTCTGTAGGGTATGAGAATTCTGACGGAAGACGGTATAAGAGTGGTCCTCTGCACGATCCAGTCGTTGGAAGGCAGCTTGACAACCGCTTCAATGGAAGCAGTCACGGCGGTAAATCGCGACGCCGTGATCGTTATGCGTTCCGGTTTGATTCCGACTACAGTCAGGCCTGGAGGAACTGTGACCAGGTCTCCGGTCAATGAGATTTCCTGCTTCCCGGGTTGAGTTTTTGCGAGATCAATGGAAACCTTGAGCCTTTCCGGATTCAAGAGCCTGAAAGCTTGGGATGATCCGGTAAGAGTGACTACGGCGTCGGTGTTCCTGGTGCCTTCCAGCACCCAGTCGGGAGCGAGATTGACGTATTCAATGGGAGCGGTAAAATCCCTTCGGACCGAGTCCCTCTGATAACCGAACGTAAGCCAGAGAATGATGGCAAGAACAAAGGCAATGACTTTTTCCTTGGGATTTTCCTTCAGCCAGGCAAGAACGGGATGTTGTGGTCGTGGAGGGGCATTACGGGCATAAAAGTCTTCCAGGGCGCTCCTCAGTTCAGACGCGTTTTCAACCTGATTCAACTGCTCACCCTGTGCGAGGGATAGAGTGCCTCTCTCTTCTGAAACAACGATGCAGAGGGCGTCGGATCTTTCGGACAGGCCGAGGGCGGCAGTATGACGCAAGCCATAGCGACTGTGGGGAGGGATGTTGCTGGTCAACGGAAGATGACAGCCAAACAGTTCAATACGGTCGTCCCGAATGACTATTGCGCCGTCATGACCCTTGGAATGAGGGTCAAAAATGCTTTCAAGGAGGGGTTCGCTGAGAAGGCCATCCAGTCGGACTCCCCCGGTCAGATGTCGGTCCAGAGGTTCGTTGCCCGCAATGACCATCAGGGCGCCGATGCGCTGCCGGGCAAGATTTGCGGCGGTATGGGCGATGATCTCCGCACTGGAATGGGAAGAAGCCACGTCGCGCAGGCTGATTTTGAAGCGCCCCCAGAGGGCGAGTCTTTCGAAAAACCGTCGAAGATCTTCCTGAAAGATGACGACGATTACGAAAAGAAAAATGGCAAAAAAGCCCTGCAATACGAGGGTTGTCAGATAGAGCTGGAAGAAACGGGCCAGGATATAGATAAGACCCAGAACACCGATGCCGAAAAGAACAAATCGGGATGCCCTGTCCTTAAACCAGATCAGTAGTGCTGAAATCATGACAGTGATAATGGCGATGTCAAGAATATCCTGAATCTGAAAGCTTTTCAGTATCGGCCAGAGGCGTGTCAGCATAATGTCCTTCTCTGCACCTTGAAGATTATGGAATCTGTCGGCCTGATTTTACATCCATGATTATCTTATATGTGCAGCCCCCGAACCCTGTCAAGAACATATTGAATTATCGATAGATTTGCTTTCTGCAGGAATGATGGACGGCAATGGGCACGTGATTTGAGTTCGAAAAAATATCCTTGACAGTATTCCTTTTTTCCTGCTAAAAGATCACAACATTGGATGTTACTTGTTAATATTAAAACGATCAGGGAAAAAATGAGAGAGACAGATTTTATTATAAACATGAACTGGTGGTGGCAGGCCTCAATACAGGGGTTTGTCCGCCGGTAAGAGTTAACAGATAAAAACTGAAGCCGTGGAGAAGCTCCCAGGAACCTCCACGGCTTTTTTGTTTTAGAAAACAGGGTTGGGATAAAAGGCCGTGAAGAATTTCACGGCCTTTTTATTTTTCAGCAGAGGGAAAAGTCAAGCATGCATACACCTGATTATGAAACATTTAAGAAACTTACCAGAGAAGGAAATCTTATTCCCCTTTATCGGGAAATCCTGGCAGATATTGAAACCCCGGTTTCCGTTTTCATGAAGCTTCGTGAACAGCCTTATGCCTTTCTACTGGAGAGTGTGGAAGGAGGAGAAAAATGGGGACGATATACTTTTCTGGGTGCTGACCCCCGTCTTGTTTTCCGGGTTCGAGGGGCAGAGGTCCTCATTGAAGAGCAGAACAGAACGATTCGTCATGATCATCAGGGCAATCCGCTTCAGTATCTCAAAGAACTGCTGAAACAATATTCCCCCGTTTCCGTCGAGGGTCTGCCAAGATTTTATGGCGGAGCGGTCGGATTTCTGGGGTATGAGATGGTCAACTTTTTCGAACGCCTTCCTGCTTCCACGAAGGATGATCTGCACACCGACGAGGCTGTTTTTCTTCTGACGGACACGCTGATCATTTTTGATCGGGTTCGACACACGATAAAAGTGGTGGCCTGTGTGCATGTCGATGGGGAGCAGAACCTTCAGGACCTTTACGGGGAGGCCATCGGGAAAATCGATGCCATGGCGGCTCTGCTGCAGATCCCGTCAAGCGGAGCCTGTCGTGAATCTACGCGGCCGTCCCCCGTGGATTTTACCGTGAACATGACATCCGAGGCATTTCGGAACAGCGTGGAGCGTGCCAAGGAATACATCCGGGCCGGGGATATCATTCAAGTTGTGCTTTCCCAGCGTTTCGAAGGGGAAACGTCCCTGGATCCCCTTGATCTGTATCGGGCGGTCCGGTTTATCAATCCCTCGCCTTATCTGTTCTTCCTGAAAATGAAAGATATGGTCCTGATCGGTTCCTCGCCGGAAGTCATGGTCCGCCTGGAAGAGGGTATTGTCGAGCTAAAGCCCATTGCCGGAACGCGCCCGAGAGGCAGAACGGAACAGGAAGACCGGCGGCTGGCCGATGAACTCCTGGATGATCCGAAGGAACGGGCGGAGCATGTCATGCTGGTGGATCTGGGTCGGAACGACCTGGGTCGGATCGCCCGCACCGGAAGCGTCCAGATCACACAGTTGATGGTTATCGAGCGATACTCTCATGTCATGCATATCGTTTCCTCCATTCAGGGCCAGCTGGACGACGGCCGGGATGCCTTTGACGTCCTGAAGGCTGCCTTTCCCGCCGGAACGCTGACGGGAGCTCCCAAGATCCGGGCCATGGAAATCATCGATGAACTGGAACCGGTCCGACGGGGACCTTATGGTGGAGCGGTCGGGTATTTCAGCTTTTCAGGAAATATGGATTTCTGCATTACCATCCGGACGATGCTGCTGAAAAACGGGAAAATGTACATTCAGGCGGGCGCCGGCATTGTTGCCGATTCCGATCCGCAGGCGGAATACCAGGAAACGGAGAACAAGGCTGCAGCGATGCGCCGAGCCGTGGAACTGGCGGTGTCGGGTTTTGAAATCTAAGCGGGGGATTCCCTGATAATTAAACAAACGCAAAAAAGATAAAGAAACGAGGAAAAACAAGATGATTCTGATGATCGACAATTATGATTCTTTTACCTTTAATCTGGTTCAGTACCTGAAACAAATGGGGGAAGATGTACGGGTCTATCGCAACGACGAGATTTCGCTGGATGAAATCGAGGCCATGAAACCGGCGGCGATTTTCCTTTCACCGGGGCCCTGCAGTCCCAGGGAAGCGGGAATTACGGTGGACGTGATCCGGGCCTTTTATCGGAAGATTCCACTTATGGGCGTCTGTCTGGGGCACCAGTCGATCGGCTATGCCTTCGGCGCCGAGGTTGTCCGGGCCGATCGGCTCATGCATGGTAAAACTTCTCAAGTCGACCATGATGGGAAAACCATCTTCAAAGGGTTGCCGAAACCTTTTACGGCAGGCCGGTATCATTCTCTGATCATCAAAAGGGATTCCCTACCGGACTGTTTTGAAGTGACGGCGGAAACGGAGGATGGCGAGATCATGGGAATTCGACACCGGAATTTCCCCGTAGAGGGCATTCAGTTTCATCCGGAATCGATTCTCACCCCCAACGGCAAGCGTATTCTGAGAAACTTTCTGAATATGCTTGCGGCAGACAATGAGGAAAGCGGACAATCCGAAGAATTCCGGGCTGCAACAGCGTGCGCTTGAATATCGAAGATCCGGAAAAGGGGAAAATAATAAACCTGAAAAAAAATGAATAAAAAAGAGGGAAGGAGTTTGAATATGATTAAAGAGTCCATTGCAAAGGTGGTCGAAGGTGTCAATCTCAACGAAGCGGAAATGACGGCGGCAATGAATGACATTATGGAGGGTGAAGCGACGCCGGCTCAGATCGGGTCATTCATAACGGCCCTGCGGATGAAAGGTGAAACTGTGGAAGAAGTCACCGGGGCGGCCCGGAGCATGCGGCAGAAAGCGACGCGCATCGATGCCCGGGCGCCGGTCATTGTGGACACCTGCGGCACCGGCGGTGACAGGATGAATACGTTCAATATCTCCACAACCGCGGCTTTTGTGGTTGCTGCGGCGGGGATTACGGTGGCCAAGCATGGAAACCGAGCCGTATCCAGCGCCTGCGGCAGCGCCGACGTGCTTGAGGCTCTGGGGGTCAACATCAGTGCCGGGGTTGAAATTGTTGAAGAGTGTGTCCAGCAGATCGGAATCGGCTTTCTTTTTGCTGCCAAACTTCACGGCGCCATGAAGTACGCCGTTGGGCCCCGGCGGGAGATCGGGGTTCGCACCATTTTCAACATGCTTGGCCCCCTGACCAACCCGGCCGGAGCCAACGCCCAGCTTATCGGTGTTTATGATGCGAAACTGACGGAGATGTTTGCCGGTGTTCTGAAAAATCTGGGAGCGCGGCGCGCATTCGTCGTTCACGGTTCCGATGGTCTCGACGAGGCGACAGTTACGGGGCCGACACGCGTTTCGGAACTGAAAGAGGGAATCATTTCGACTTACAACATCGATCCTATCGATCTCTTTGGCCGAACCTTCGACGGAAAGGATCTCGTCGGCGGCGATTCGTCGCTCAATGCCCAGATTGCGCGGGATGTTCTGACGGGAAAAGACGGGGCGTGCCGCAGCATCGTCCTCCTCAATGCCGCGCTGGCCATCATGGCGGGTGAAAAGGCGGGAACGCTGAAGGAAGGCCTGGCGATTGCCGCGGATTGCATTGACAGTGGGAAGGCCGCAAGAAAACTTCAGGAACTCATAGAAATGAGCAACAGTTGAATCTCGCCGAGTCAAAAAAACGGGAGAACAGGATGATATCGATTTTTGAACAGATATTTGAGGTGAAAAGGGCGGATATTGACCAGCTCAAAAAATCACTTCCTCTCGACGAACTGAAAAAAATGGCTCAGGATCGGCCTCCATGCAGGGACTTCAAAGGTGCACTGACAGGCCGGGAGTGTGCCGTAATTGCAGAGGTGAAATTCCGTTCTCCGTCGAAGGGGCTGCTGCGGGCGGGTCTCGACCCCGCGGTGGTTGCGGAGATCTACGAAAGAAACGGAGCGGCGGCCATCTCGGTGCTGACCGACAGGCCATTCTTCGGGGGAGAAAAATTCTATCTGAATGTCATCCGCCGCACCGTCGGTCTGCCTGTCCTCCGCAAGGATTTCATCATCGATTCCTGGCAGGTCTATGAATCAAGAATGCTCGGGGCAGACGCCATTCTCCTGATTGTCGGGATGCTGGAGGACAGACAGTTGCGGGACTATCTCGATCTGGCCGGTACCCTGGGGCTTGCGGCACTTGTTGAAGTTCATGACCATGAGGAACTGGAGCGCGCTGTGAGGGCGAACGCCGGAATTATCGGCATCAACAATCGGAATCTGAAAAATTTCATAACCGATCTGAACACCACTCTGGAGCTTGTTTCCTCCATTCCGGGGGACCGGTTTGTCGTCACGGAAAGTGGAATCCGTTCCCGGGAAGATGTCCAGCGGATGATGTCCGCGGGCATCACCGCCTTCCTGATCGGAGAAACCCTGATGACTGCCCCGGATATCGGGCTAAAATTGCGGCAGTTGCTGGGAAAGGAAGATGCGGTGTCATGACGGAGATCAAATTCTGCGGCATGACCCGACTGTCTGATGCGCTCGTCGCCGCGGAAAACGGTGCGAACGCCCTGGGATTTATTTTTTATCCCCGCAGTCCCCGTTATCTTCCACCCGAAAAGGCGAGGGAACTGATCCGTCGGCTGCCTCCGGAAGTGATCCGCGTTGGAGTTTTTGTCAACGAAGCTGTTGAAAAGGTGAAGGAAATTTATCATATTTGCGGACTGGATCTGGTGCAGCTTCACGGTGATGAGAACCCCGATTATTGCAGGCGGTTTCCCGCCCCTATGCTGATCCGGGCCGTATCCCCCCGGAACGGAGCAGACCTGGCGGTTCTGAACCGATACTCCTGCCGGGCGTTCCTGCTGGACCGTCGGGAAGGGACTCTCTATGGGGGGACGGGAGGAATTTCAAACTGGGAGCTGGGAATCCGGATCCGGGAACGCTTTCCTCTGATCCTGGCCGGCGGTTTGAATCCCGAAAACGTCATGACTGCCATTGAGAACGTTTTGCCTCATGCCGTGGACATCAACAGCGGGGTGGAGTCAGCTCCCGGCATCAAGGATCCGGAAAAAATCCGTGCCGTTCTTGCCGCCGTCCGACGGTATCAGGGGATAAGGGAAACGGAAGAAGAAAGGAAGGAACCGGAGAGATTCCGCATTTTTGAGCGGACGGATGAGAAAATCTGATTCCAATTCCTATTGAAAGACGATATCAGGGTGCCATGACAACAGGGAAGCGGGCGTACAAAAGAGAAACATCAAGAAACTGAGATCGAGTCCGGGAAAGCATTTTCCTTTTAAAAAGGAAACCGGAACCATGACAGAGATAAGGTGAAAGAAAATGAAAGGGTTATTACCGGATAAACGCGGGCACTTCGGAATTTTCGGCGGACGCTATGCCGCTGAGACGCTGATGCCTGCTCTGATTGAACTGGAAAAAGCTTATCGTCAGGCTCGGCGGAACAAGGTTTTCCGTGAAGAATATTCCCGCTATCTTCAGGATTATTCAGGAAGGGTTACGCCGCTTTATTTTGCTCAGCGGCTGACAGAAGCTTTGGGCGGAGCGAAAATCTATCTGAAGCGGGAAGATCTGAATCACACCGGTTCACACAAGATCAACAACACCCTGGGGCAGGCGCTGCTGGCCAGACGGCTGGGAAAAAAGAAGGTCATCGCGGAAACGGGGGCGGGTCAGCACGGCGTGGCAACGGCTACGGTGGCTGCGCTGTTCGGCATGGAATGCCGCATTTTCATGGGGGAAGAAGACATCCGGAGGCAGGCTCCAAATGTCTTCCGCATGAAGATCCTCGGTGCGGAGGTGATTCCTGTCTCTTCCGGGACGGCCACACTCAAGGATGCCATGAATGAGGCGATGAGATACTGGGTTTCCGCCGTTCAGGATACCTTTTATGTCATTGGAACTACAGCCGGGCCTCATCCCTATCCCATGATGGTCAGGGATTTTCAGAGCGTGATCGGTCGGGAGGTCAAACGGCAGATCCTCAGGAAGGAAGGGAGATATCCGGATATCCTGATCGCCTGTGTCGGCGGTGGAAGCAATGCCATGGGGCTGTTCTATCCTTTCCGCAGGGAAGAAAATGTGGCGATGTTCGGCGTCGAGGCGGCCGGCAAAGGGCTGGATTCTCCGCTCCACTCCGCCAGCATCAGCGCCGGACGCGTGGGAGTGCTCCATGGCAATCGCACCTTTCTGCTTCAGGATGAGCATGGCCAGATCCGGGATGCCTATTCCATCGCCGCAGGACTGGATTATCCCGGTGTCGGTCCGGAGCACAGCTATTTTTCCCATATCGGCAGGGCATCCTATGTCGCGGTAACGGATGAGGAGGCAGTCGAGGCCTTCAAGACGCTTTCCCGGTATGAAGGGATCATTCCCGCCATGGAGAGCGCTCATGCCCTGGCTTATGCCATGAAGCTGGTTCCGACGCTGAAACGGGAGCAGCTTGTCGTGGTCAATCTTTCCGGAAGGGGAGACAAGGATGCGGAAGTGATCGCCAGACAGATGGAGGTACAATGAACCCATGAACAGGATAGCGCAGACATTCCAGCGTCTGAAAGAAAGAGGGGAAAAGGCCCTGGTGGCCTATGTGACGGCTGGTGACCCCGATCTGGATAAAACCCGGGAAATCCTCGTCGGCCTGAAGGAAGGAGGAGTGGACATCCTGGAAATCGGTGTTCCCTTTTCCGATCCCACCGCGGACGGCCCTGTCATTCAGGCCGCGGCCCAGAGGGCCCTGAAAACAGGGACCACGTTGAGCCGGATTCTCGACATGATTCAAGACCTGCGAAAGATCATCGATCTCCCGGTGGTTCTTTTCGGCTATTACAATCCCATCTACGCGTACGGCACGGAGCGTTTTGCGGAGCGCGCTAAGGCCGCCGGCGTCGATGGTCTGCTTGTGGTCGATCTTCCTCTTGAAGAAGCGGAAGAACTTCGCGGGAAAACGGACTCAAAAGGATTGGACTTTATTACCCTGATCGCCCCGACGACATCGGAGGAAAGGATGTGTCGGATCGCCCGCAGGGCACAGGGATTCATTTATTACATCTCCATTACAGGGGTGACTGGAACGGCCACACCATCAAGGGACAACGTCGAGCGGGAGATCAGAAGAATTCGGACGCATTCGGATCTTCCGCTTGTCGTCGGATTTGGCATTTCTACGCCGGAGCAGGCTCGGGAATTGGCTTCTCTGGCGGACGGAATCGTCATCGGCAGTGCTTTTGTGAGGCTGATAGCGGAAAATGCGGACAGTCCCGAACTGGCAGCGAGGGTCTCGTCCTTTGCCCGGGAGATCAAAAAAGCGATGCAGGAATAATCATATTCCTCTTGACAAGGCAGCAGCTTTATGATTTGATTCCCACCATTCGAAATTGTATGAAGAGGATACGGGCGGGGACGCTGCAAGATTCCCCTTAAAAGAGGGGGAGCGGAGACAGGAAAACGTGATGGACAGAGCAGTCGAAAGAAACAATTCCAAGTATTTTAGCTATTATTGGTATTTTTTTCTGAAGATCTGTCCATTGCTTCGGGTGGGTTGAACTAATAGATTAAAACACCAAGCCATGGGCAGATCAGACGCTGCCCATGGCTTTTTCGGTTTATGGCCACGGCGGCAGACAGCACCGTGGCCATTTTTGTTGATGCTTTTTCCGTTCGAAATCGGAAAAGGCAAGAAAAGGAGAACGATCTCATGATTATCGTCATGAAAAGAAACGCAACGGAAACTCAGATCGATCATGTCGTCCGCTGGGTGGAGTCCATTGGATACAGGGCTCATCGTTCCAACGGCACGGAACAGACGGTAGTCAAGGCTGTAGGGGGTGAGCGCGGTGGAGAGGAACTGAAATATCTGGCCGCGCTTTCCGGCGTGGAAAAGGTTGTCCCGATCCGTAAACCGTACAAGCTGACAAGTCGAGAGGCAAAAGAGGAGGATACTGTCGTCCATGTGGGTGATGTCCGGATCGGCTCGGGAGAATTCGTTGTCATGGCCGGGCCCTGTTCCGTAGAAAGCGAGGAACAGTTGCTGGAAAGCGCCTACATCGTCCGGAAGGGCGGAGGCCGGATTCTGCGCGGGGGTGCCTTTAAACCCCGGACATCGCCATACAGTTTTCAGGGGATGGAAGAGGATGGCTTGAAACTGCTCGCGAAAGCCCGTGAAAAAACAGGGCTGCCCGTGGTGACGGAGATCGTGAATCCCGAGGACCTGGACCTGGTTGAGGCCTATACCGACATCCTTCAGGTGGGAGCCCGGAATGTCCAGAACTTTGCTCTTTTGAAAAAAATCGGCAGATCACGCAAGCCCGTTCTCCTGAAAAGAGGGATGATGACCACTATAGAGGAACTGTTGATGTCCGCGGAGTATATCCTGTCCGCAGGCAATGACCAGGTGATCCTCTGTGAGCGGGGGATACGGACTTTTGAGACGGCAACGCGCAATACCCTGGACATCAGCGCCGTGCCCGTGCTGAAGGAACTGACCCATCTGCCGGTCATCATCGATCCCAGTCATGCGACGGGGCACTGGAAATATGTCATCCCACTGAGTCGGGCGGCGCTTGCCGTCGGCGCGGACGGAGTGATTGTGGAGATGCATCCTCAGCCGGAAAAGGCGTTCTGTGACGGTGCGCAGTCTCTCACACCGGAGAAGTTCTATGAGCTGATGGAAGAGCTTAAAACAATGGAATATGTACTGAATATGACGACGAAGGTGCCGGCATGAAGAGGATCAAGGTTCATCTGGACAAACGCCTCTCCGAGACTCATGAAATTTGTATCGGTTATGATTTCCAGGATCGCATCGGTCTTTTGATCGCGAAAGAGCATCCGGCAAACCGTTACGTCATCGTTACCGATTCCAATGTATCCGGACTGTATGGTAAGACGTTTCTCGAAAAGCTCAGGGAATTGGGACTGCCGGCTGAACTCCTCGAATTTCCCGCCGGCGAAGGCTCGAAAACCATGGATACCGTCCTTGCCCTTACCTCCCGGCTTCTGGAGCGGGGAGTCGATCGTCATTCTCTGCTGCTTGCCCTTGGCGGCGGAGTGGTGGGCGATCTGACAGGGTTTGTCGCCTCAATTTACATGCGTTCCGTTCCTTTTATTCAGATACCCACGACGCTGATGGCACAGGTGGACAGCAGCATCGGCGGAAAAACGGCTGTCAATCTGCCGCAGGGGAAGAACCTCCTGGGAACCTTCTATCAGCCGAAGCGGATTTTTACCGACCTGAAATTCCTGGAAACTCTTTCCGATGATGAATATCTCAACGGTGTGGCGGAAATCGTAAAATACGGGGTGATCGACGAACCGGGATTCTTTGAGCTGCTCGAAAGGGAAGTTCCGGCTATACGAGAAAGAAACCTGGAGGTACTGAAAAAGGTCATTGAACAGTCCTGTCGGATTAAAAAAGGGGTCGTGGAAATCGATGAGCAGGAATCGGGATTTCGCCGCATCCTCAATTATGGTCATACCATCGGCCATGCCCTGGAGGCCTCCTCGAATTTTACCCTTGCTCACGGAAAGGCTGTCGCCCTGGGCATGATCGCTGCTTCAGGCATTTCAGTCCAGTCCGGTTATCTGTCTTTGGAGGAAAGAGATCGAATCGAAAACATGATTCGCGACCTCGGCCTTCCTGTTCGCATTCCGGAAAGTTTTCCGCAATCAAATGTGCTGGAGCGTCTCCAGATGGACAAAAAGAAGGAAGGGAGCGAACTGCCCTTCGTGCTGTTGAAAAAAATCGGCATACCCTTTATCACTAAGGGCGTCGAAAAATCTCATCTGGAAAAAGTTCTGGAGGAAATGAAAGCATGACCGGCCGATCTCTGGATGATCTTCGGAAATCCATTCAGAACATGGACAACAGGATTGTTCAACTTCTCAATGAAAGGGCTGTTCTGGCCCTGGAAATCGGAAGGACAAAAGCCGACCTGGGGATGGAAATCTATGATCCGGTGCAGGAGGAACAGGTTTACAGCCGACTCGCGCACTATAATAACGGTCCAATGCCGGTTTCCGTGCTCTCCGCAATTTTTGGCCACGTGGTGGCCGCATCCCGCTACCTGCAGAATACGCTGATGACTTCGCTTCTTCCCTGGCAGAAACGGGAAGGGCTGGGCAGGGTAAGGATCTGCATTCCTGTCGTGGGATCAGAGCGGGATGAGGCGATTCGACAGATTCACGCGGCTGCGCCTCTTGCGGACCTGCTGGAACTGAGGCTGGATCTGATCGAAGAAGGCAGCCTGAAGGAACTGGTCGGGGAGATTCGAAGAAACCCCTTTCCCGTCAAGATCGTGGCAACCCACCGCAGAAGGGAAGAAAGCGGAAGCCTTCAGACGCCCGGGGAAGAAATAGCTGAGGAAGCGCGGATTGCCGTGTTGAAGGAGGCAATTCTGCTGGGTGTCGATTACGTGGATATTGAATTGTCCACGTCTCCAGTCCTGCGGGATTCGTTAAATGAGCTTATCGCGGAACATCTCGGGCGAACGCAGCTTATTATTTCCTGCCACAATTTTCATGAAACGCCCTCCGATGCCGCCCTGGAGGATCTCTGGAGGGGCTGCCGGGAAGCCGGGGCGCGTGTCATCAAGATTGTCACCTTTGCCCGTACGATGGCCGATAACCTTCGCGTATTGCGGCTCATTCCATGGTCTCTGGGGAAAGGACAGGAAATTGTCGCCTTCTCCATGGGAGAACTGGGAAAGATAAGCCGGGTCATGTCGCCTCTCCTGGGGGCGCATTTTACATTCGCTTCGCTGGGACAGGAATCAGCTACGGCTCCAGGTCAACTGACCGCGGCGGAACTGCTCAGGATACTTGAAATTCTGGGTGGCAACACCTCAGAGGAACTTAAAAGCAAGGAAGGTTTCCGGAAGGCGCACCGAGTTCAGACGGGAAACGGGGAGGCTGTCGATGAACAACTCCCCTGATGACTTTAGCCCCTTAGGGACAACTCTCCCGGATTCATTCCGAACTCCGATTCTCCTCGCACTGCTTGGCCATCCGGTCGGGCACAGTCTTTCCCCCCTCATGCATTCCACCGCTTTGAAACATCTTCATCTGGAAGGTCGATATGAAGCCTGGGACGTTTCCGATCTGAGTCAGGCCATGGTTGATCTGAAACGGAAGGGATTCCGGGGGGCCAGCGTGACGATTCCCTACAAAAGAGACATCATGTCATTTCTTGATGATATTGATGAGCAGGCACGTTCCATCGGCGCCGTGAACACACTGATCCGACGGGGCGATGGATTTGTGGGTGCCAATACGGACTGGGAGGGACTGATCCGGGCTTTGCGAAGCGTGACATCGATCCGGGGTCGGCGTTTTGTCGTTCTGGGCGCGGGCGGGACGGCGCGGGCGGCCCTGTACGGAATCCTTGGAGAAGGAGGAGGGGCTGTGGTGGTCAATCGCACCGAAAAACGCGGACGCGAACTTGCTGATGATTTCGGATGCCCTTCTTACCCCTTGACGGAAATTGATACCCTGCAGGGCGATGTTCTGATCAACACGACTCCTGTCGGGATGACGCCGAATACGGAGGTTTCTCCCGTCCCTTCCGCAGTGCTCAGCCGTTTCAGTTTGGTCGCCGATGTGATATACACCCCCCTGCGTACACGGCTTCTGCGGGAAGCGGAGCGGGCCGGCTGTACGGTCCTGTCCGGAGTGGAGATGTTTGTTGAACAGGGCGCGGCGCAATTTCGATTGTGGACCGGACTGGAGCCCCCGGTGGATCTGATGCGGCAGGTTGTGCGGAATCAACTGGAGAAAGCGGAAAAGGAGCAGAGATGAGTCCTGACAATCGATCAAATCGAAGGGTAATTCTTCAAGTCCCCGGATCGAAAAGCATCACACAACGGGCTTTGACCATTGCGGCACTGGCGAACGGTGAATCCCTGCTGCGGAATGCCCTGATCGCGGAAGATACCCGGTATCTCATGAAAGCCCTGGAACTTCTGGGAGCGTTCATTCAGGTTGAAGGAAGTGAAATCCGGATTACCGGCACCGGAGGTCGTCTTCAAGTTCCCGATCAGAGGATTTATCTGGGAAATAATGGAACGGCGTTGCGGTTTCTGACCACACTGGTCTGTCTTGGGGAAGGAGGCTTTGTCCTTGACGGGTCACCCCGTCTTCGAGAACGGCCGGTTGAGCCGCTGCTGCAGGTTTTGCGCTGCATGGGCGTATTCATCGATACGCCTGAAAATCCGGGATGTCCTCCTATCCACATTACGACGCGGGGACTTCCCGGAGGGCGTGCTTTCTTTGCCGATCTGGACAGCAGCCAGTATATTTCGTCCCTGCTTATCAGCAGTCCCTATGCGGCACGCAACGTAAAAATAATGCTCGCCGGCCGGACCGTCTCCGAGCCTTATATCGAAATGACCCTTAAGGTGATGGAACACTTCGGGATCTCTGTCGGAAGGCAATATGGAAAAGCGTTTTTTGTCGCTGCCGGCCAATCATATGTGGCGCAGTCCTTTGACATTGAAGGAGATTTCTCCAGCGCCTCCTATTTTTTCCTTGCCGCGGCCCTGGGGCTGGGGCGAGTCCAGGTGCCCGGTCTGACGGCGGAAAGCTCACAGGGTGACGCCCGTTTCCTGAAAATTCTGCAGAATCTGGGCTGCGCCGTATCTTGGAACGAGAAAGGCGTGGAAGTGGCGTGCGAAAAGCTGCACGCCGGCGATCTGATCCTTCCCATGGGAGACATCCCGGACATGGTGCCGTCGCTGGCTGTTCTTGCCGCGTTCCGGTCGGGACGCACCGTCATTACAGAGGCTGCTCATCTGCGCATCAAGGAGAGCAACCGCCTGGCTGCCCTGGCCAGGGAATTGTCGAGGATTGGAATCGCCGCGCAGGAAACGCTGGACGGCCTGATTATCGACGGCGGGCATCCCCATGGCGGTGATATCGAGACTTACAATGATCATCGGATCGCCATGAGCTTTGCCGTGGCTGGACTCGTCGTTCCAGAGATCAACATAGCGGATCGTGACTGTGTGCGGAAATCCTTTCCCGGATTCTGGGATGAACTCAAGAAACTGGCTTAAAAAGGGACACAGATGATTCGAATGACCGAGACCGAGAATGACGACCGGAACATTATCCTCATCGGCTATCGGGGAACAGGCAAAACTTCTGTCGGACAGGAACTTGCCAGAAGACTGCACCGGCCTTTTCATGATACCGATGTCCTGATCGAAAAGCGGGAAGGACGATCCATTCGGGATATGGTTGCCAGGGAAGGCTGGGCCTTTTTCCGGGAGAGGGAAAGAGCGGCGATTTCATCTCTGGACGGATTGCGTCGTTGCGTTCTGGCGACAGGGGGCGGCGCGGTGCTGGATCCGAAAAATGCCGAGGTGTTGAAATCTCTGGGGTGGGTCGTCCTGCTGACGGCTTCGGAAGAGATTATTGTCCGACGGATATTGAACGATCCCGCAAGCCGGGAACAAAGACCGTCCTTTTCGGGTAAGGCTTCGACTGAAATATCTGAAGAGACTATGAGAAAAGAAACGACGGAGATTCTGAAGCAGCGCATGCCCATATATAGAGTGCTGGCGGATCAGATTATTGACACCTCTCAGATATCGACTGCGGAAATTGTCGATGAAATTCTGCGCCGATTTCAGTCACAAAGGTTCAATGTTTAAAATAAAATATTGAACGAGAATCATAAAAACTTCATCAGTAACCGGGGATAAAAGCATGTCGGGAAATACCATAGGAAACGTCTTCCGGGTGACGACCTGGGGAGAGTCGCACGGCGGCGCCATCGGCGCGGTGATTGACGGCTGCCCGCCGGGACTCGGACTGTCGGAACAGCACATTCAGGCTGCACTGGACCGTAGAAAACCGGGTGTCGGGGCCTTTGCGACGCCCAGGCAGGAGACTGACCGGATTGAAATCCTTTCAGGCGTGTTTGAAGGGAGAACGACGGGAACGCCCATTGCACTGCTGATCCGCAACCGGGATGCGAACAGCGGGGCCTATGACGGCCTGCGCAACATCTTTCGTCCCGGTCACGGGGATTACACCTATTTCAAAAAGTATGGCCTCCGGGATCATCGGGGAGGGGGCCGGGCTTCGGGACGGGAGACGGCGGCGCGTGTGGCGGCCGGTGCCGTGGCCGCACTGGTGACGGCGGCTGCCGGAATTGATGTTCTGGCCTATACGATCGCTCTTGGCGGGGTTTCTATCTCCGAAAGCGGGACGACAGTCAACAGGGAATCTCTGGCAAATCCCCTGTGCTGTCCGGATCAGGAAGCGGCACGCAGGATGACGGGACGCCTGGAAGAGGCCCGAAATGCTGGAGACTCCCTGGGCGGGATTGTAGGCATTGTTGTGAGAGGATGCCCGGCTGGTCTTGGGGAGCCTGTTTTCGACAAGATGGATGCACAGCTGGCCGGCGCTCTCATGAGCATCGGTACCGTTAAAGGCGTAGAAATCGGCGCCGGGTTTGCTGTAGCAGGCATGAAGGGATCGGAAAGCAACGATCCTCTGAGTCCCGGCGGCTTTCTGGCTAATGCTTCCGGTGGAATTCTGGCGGGAATCACCAATGGGGAGCAGATTAACATGCGTGTGGCCTGCAAACCCATTCCGTCCATTTCCCGCTCTCAAAAGACCGTCGATAGGGAGGGCAACCCGGTAACGCTGTCGATCGGCGGCAGACATGATGTCTGCGTGATTCCACGAATCATTCCCGTCTGCGAGGCGATGGTGCAGATTGTCCTGGCGGATTTCCTCCTGCGGCAGAAGGCTGTAACCCTGTGATCGCTGCGATAAAGCAGGGCCTTGACCGGGGAGATTCGACGGCTGCGGGGAACAGGGAAAAAATTGATATCATAAACGAAAAAATCGAAGAGCCGGGAACCAGACACCCCAAAGAGTGCTCTGACAGGATATTCGATCAAGGAGGAATACGGCGGAACCATGGAAATCGGCATCATCGGCGGCAAGGGGGATATGGGGCGTTGGTTTGCCCGTTTTTTTGAAATGGAAGGCCACACAGTCCATATTTCCGATATCGATAAGGGAATGAGTCTTGACGAGATGGGAGCGAGGTGTCAGGTCGTCGTTGTAAGCGTACCTATCAGTGCCACGGTAGACGTGATCGAAAAGATCGGGCCCGTTATGGCAAAGGAAGCTCTGCTTATGGACATCACTTCCCTCAAGGCTGAGCCGGTAGCGGCCATGCTGAGCTGTGCCGATTGCGACGTAATCGGCTGTCATCCCCTTTTTGGACCTGAAGTTCCGTCAATGAATGGCTATTCCTTCGTTCTCTGCCCGGCACGGACCGGAAACGGATCATGGCTCGCCTGGCTGAAGACGCTCCTGCAAAAGAATGGAGCCTGTCTGGTGGAGACCACTCCTGAGGAGCATGATCGATTCATGAGCATCATCCAGGGCTTGAATCATTTCAATACCATAATCTTCGGAATGGTTATGGAAGCGCTGGATACGGATATCCAGAAGCTAAAACCCTTCACGACTCCGATTTTCGAGGAAAAAATCCTTATCATCAAGGAAGTGTTCAGTCACAACGCACGCATGTATTCCGAGATCCTCACTCGAAATCCCTATCTGCCCGCCATTCTGGATCAGTACGAACAGACTGTAAGGGAGATCAAACATCTCATCGAAATCCGCGACGCATACACTCTTCAGAAGAAACTTCAGAATGCAGGCGATCGCTATCCGGAAATGGTCAAACAGAATCCCGGCTGCACGTCTGTCAAAGAGTAACAAAGAAGCCAAAGCCGGAAGATAAAATTCAGGCGCCTTAATCCCAGGCGGAGCATCAGACCAAAGTCGCCCTGGAAAAAACCGCCCTTTTGGCCGCGTTGAACCAGTATTTTAACGAAGGTGAATAAAATCACTGCAAGCGGTAAATCCCAGGCCTGGAAAAGACGGATCGTGCTGTCCGTATTTCATCGGTTTCGGAGTTCAGAATTGTCGGGAATGTCAGGAAACTGAGCTGAGATTTTCACTATGCCGTCAGGAACAGAGCATTCCGGTGACCTGCTTATTGCCTGCTGCTTATCGGGAGAATTCGATAGATCCTGTCATCGCCGGGCAGAGGATCTCCTCTTCCGTCCCTGTTGCTTGAGGTGAAATAAATCGCCCCGTCCGGACCTGTAACGACATCCCTCAATCTTCCATACTTTCCCTTTTTAAAATCAGTGGAAAACCAGCGTTCAATGCGGCTGATCTTTGTATCTCCATCAAACCTGACGCGAATCAGCGCCCTGCTTTTGAGAGTCGCGACAAAGAGGTCGCCCTTCAGATGAGGGAGAAGCGTCCCGTTGTAAAAGGCAATGCCCCCGGGCGGAGTGGCTTCCTTCCAGACAATAAGGGGATCGATGTATGATCGAATCTCCGGTGCGCCGATAACGAGGGGCCAGCCGTAATTGCCTCCCTTGACGATCCTGTTGATCTCATCATGCCCAAAATGGGCAAATTCCCCGGACGGTCCGTGCTCGGATTCGAAAAGCCTGCCTGTTTCCGGCTGCCAGGCAAGCCCCTGAGGATTTCTGTGGCCGTAAGAATAGACGGGTGAATCTTTAAAGGGATTATCCGCAGGAATTTCTCCATCCGGGCTTATCCGCAGAATTTTTCCGGCGAGGGATGATCTGTCCTGGGCTAAATCGGCATTGAAATTCTCTCCGGTTGTCACATAAAGCATCCCGTCCGGTCCGAAGGCGATCCGTCCACCGTCATGGAATCTCCCGCCGGGAATATCGTCGAGAATGACCCTGTCGAAACTTCCTGTCCTGCCGTGATCACGAAATCGGACGACGCGATTTCGCAGAGCTCCTTTTTTCTGCTCCGTATACATGGCGTAGATATAAGGTTCTGCCGGAAACCGCGGGTGCATGGCGAGTCCCATAAGGCCGGCCTCGCCGATCCGTACCGCGTCAACCGTCGCATAAGGATGCGACTCCAGCTTTCCATTGATGATCAGACTTATTTTCCCTGATCTTTCACTGACGAGAGCCCTTTTGTCGGGAAGAAAGACAAGGGACCAGGGCACGTTCAGGTTTTCGACCCAGACCTCGACCTTGATTCCATCGCCATCGGGAAGAAAGACATCCTCCACGGCCTGCGGTTTTCCGCCAGTCTGCTGCTGTGTGCATGAAGCCGTTGCCGCAGAAAGATGAAGGATTAAAAGGATGCAAAGCGCTTTTCTCATGGCATGGCCGGTCGCAAGAACCCGTTTCCCGTTCATCTTCATTCTCCTTACTGAGTCGATCATCTTAAAAACGATTCAAACCGGAAGAAAACCATGTAAATCATTGACATCATATCGTCGCCGTTCTGATGGAGGAATGCTACTTCAGGGAAAAATCGACCCGGCTGGCCCGGGCTTTTTCGGCGGGGCCTTTTTCGCCGGCCTCGATCTTGAGCTTCGGTTCCAGAATGAATACCCGTTCCGCGGCGACATCCCCGGCCTTGACAATGGCGTCGGAGACGACCCGCGCCCTGCGGATTCCCAGTTGACGCAGGTCATCATCCGTCACGGTGATATGCGAAAGAAGAAGATTTTCCATTTCCGGAACAGGCAGGTCCTTTGCCAGACCAATCGCGTTGCGCGGCTTTGGGAATTTCTCCTGGCTGTACACCTGCTTCAGCAGCCTGTGATATTCGGCCGGATCGAAACGCACCTCATCAAGACTGGATGGAGCGTTCCCCTGCTTTACCAGTCTTTGAAATTTCACCGCTTTGACCTTACGCTCCATGATCCTGCGCTGCAGCCCCTCCGTGTCGGATGAAGGATCGACTCTTCCTGTAATGTCGAGTTTTAAAGCCGGACGATTTTCCAGTGCCCTCGACAGAGATGCGATCTTTTCCCTCGCGGTTTTATCCAGATCAGCACGGCCGGGTTCGAATTCAATGAAAGAAAGCTCCTCGCCACCGCCGAACAGGCTGCCCAGCAGGGCGAAGGGGGCGGTCACGGCTTTTGTAATGAGGTTGATGATGACTTTCAAGATGATGCCGCCGACCGAGAATTGCGGATCATCCAGTGAACCGGAAATGGGCAGGTTGACTTCGATCACGCCGTTGCGGTCCTTGAGCAGGGCCACCGCGAGAAGCACCGGCAGTTTGGTTGCGCGGGGGCTCTCGACTTTTTCGCCGAAGGTGAGCTGGTCGAGCATGACACGATTTTCCGCACGGAGTCTGCGGTTTTCGATGTAATATTTTACATCCATGGAAAGCTTTCCCTTGATGATTGGATAGCCCGCGTAACGAGCGGAATAGGGTGTCGCAGTCGGCAGATCGACGCCCTTTGCAGAAGCGGCCAGATCCAGAAACAGATTCCCGGAAAGAGGGTTGATTTTACCGAGAATTTCCACAGGAGCCGAGTTATCTACCTTGCCGCGGATTTCCACGTCAGCCGTGGTGGCCAGATTCGAAGACAGTCCCGATATCCGCCCGCCGATCTGGACAAGATTGGCGTTGTAATTCGGCTTGATGAATCGGTCGGAGAAATTGACTCGACCGCCCTGGAGGGTGACTCGATTTATTTTTATCGGGACAGGTGCCGTCTGTGCTCCTGCCTTCTCCAATTTTTTATCTTCTGAGTTCGGGACCGCCGTCCTTTCACTCGGCGTCTCCGGTTTGTTATCCACCGGTTCCTGAGACGCCGTCGTCGGAGGCGCTGCTCCGCCCTTGCCCGCTATGGCCTGCCTGCTTTCTTCATTACTGCCCGTGACATGCTGAACATTGATTGATCCGTCAGGATTAATGATCAGGCGCGAGTAGAAATTGCTCAGCGAAACCTCCCGAATGGCCACGTTCACCGGTTCAGTGGATACTTTCACGCCGTTGAAATGCAGGGTATCCCAATTCAGAAAGTCGTTGCTGTTGACTTTGTCAACGCTTGCAAACCGGTTCACCTGCATGTCGCCCTGATATTGAATCTGTGTCTGTTCTGCCTGCTGCACGGAAAGATTTCCCCGGACGCCGACGGTGCCGCTGGTCACGCGGATGTTTACCCGATCAGCAAAGTAAGGCTGGGCAGACAGAATGGGCAGCCCGTCAGCCTTTACTTGAAGCCTGACGGACATCCTGGGAGCCATGATTACTGGACCGGTCACATCCACGTTGCCGCGGGGACTTACCCTGGCCTTCAAGAAAAGATTTGCCGCTGAATTGGGAACGGACGAGATGTTATCGATACGACCCTGAATTTTCTCGATTCCAATCTTGGCGGTTCCTGCTGACGGCATTTGATCCTCCCAGTGCACCCCAATGTCGTTCAGTGCGACCTTTTTCACGCCGTACTGCCAAGGCGATGCCTTGGCGGCCTTTTTTCCTTCCGCTGCTTTGGCGGCCTTGGCCTCTATCTTCGTGTCTCTGCCGCCGGCAATTTCACTCAAATTCACGGCGCCTTTGCTGTTCCGCTGAATATTGACCCGGCTTTTCGCGATGGAGATTTCATCGGCGGAGACACTGCGCCGGTCAAGTTCGAAGGCGCCGCCGGCGATGCCGAACAGCCCGATGCGGACCATATCGGTATTAGAGCCGGACTGCGGAATCCGGAGATCGGCAATCTGAAGGTTCAGTCTGCTGACTGAGAGCGGCTCCAGCACGATGTCGGCAGTCGCTTTCAGCGATGATTGCTCCGGACCCGCAAGATTCAGATCCAACTGCCCCGGTTTTTCTTTCTCACTGGTCAGATTGCGGACGGTCAGACGGATATCTTTCAGGATCGTCTCAAAGGGCTTCACCCTTTGTTCGTCACGCACATGCACGACTGCAGAATTGAGACTCATTGACCTTATGAGAAAATAGGGCAATGGTTCCTTTTCATCTTTTTCGTCTGGTTCGACAAGATTGGCCAGATTGATCCGTCCATGCCGGTCCCGGCGCACGTAAAGCTCCAGTTGATCCGCGGCTATTCTATCTACGGTAAATCGTTTGACCAGGGGTTCGATACTTTCCAGGCTGACATTCAGACTTTTTAGGCGGACGGTCGGCGTGTCCTTCGCTTCCTCCAGTTTCAGATTGTTCAGGGACGCAGCGCCGGAGAGCTGGAGCGACGGCGCCTTGTCTTCGGGCTGGACAAAGGCGACCTTGATATCCGCGTCAAGCGTGCCTCCGGGAAGGGAAAAATGGAGCTTCTTCGGCACATATGTCAGGTACTCGCTGAGGCCAAGCCGGTTGAGCTTCAGATTGAGGGAAGCCTCGCGATCGGCATCGAAGGGTTTGCTTTTTCCGGTAAGGTGGAAAGGCGCGCCGTTGACCACAGCGGAAAACTCCGGCTCGATATACTTATCTAAGCGATAGAACAGATTGGATAGAAACGGGATCGCAAGGCTCAGGTCGTGAATCTCGTGCCGGCGATATTTAGGCCTGTCGTCGAATTCAATTCGTCCCTGAGTGATGCGGATGTTGTTAAGGGAAAAGCGCATCGGCTTGGATGGCTTCTGTTGGGACTCGGTGGGGGGGGTGCTGAGGCGGTCGACGATGTCCTGAAAATTGTAGGTGTTATTCGCCGTGCGCACCAGATTCACATAGGGTTGCGTCAAACGGATTTCGCTGAGCACCGGCCCGGCGAACAGAATCGATGCCAGCTGCGCATTCATGTACGCCTGCTTGAAAGAGATAAAGGGTGTTTTCCCGTCGCGTTCCGCAAGGGAAAAATCGTCGACGGCCACGGACAACTTCAGAGGATTCACATGGACCGCTCCCACGCTGACCTTGCGTCCGAGTGTTCGAGAGAGGCTGTCGGTTAGATAGGATTTGAGCAGAGGCGGCCCTGCGAAAAAAAGAATGAGGGAAAACAAAACAAAAAAGCCGATCAGGGAGTATGCTGCCTTTCGAATCCAAGGCCTTTTAATGGATTCTTTGACGTTCTTTGAAGTGAACCAGGTGCGCCAGCTCATTTTTTTCAGCCGTCCTTTCTGCGGATAAAAAGCAACTTATGTTACGCGTTAGCGCTATGCTTTCCAGCACTGATCGTAGATTTCGGAAAGAGCATCTCCAACCGGCAGGTGCTTTCGCAAAGAGGATGCGGAGCGTCCGGGCATGCCGCCCTGCCGGTTCGTTATGATAAGATCCTGCATCCCTCTGGATTTCGAGTGTTTTTATAACATGATTCTGGCCTTACCTGAATTGAAAATGTATTCGGATTTTTCGGCATACCAACATAAGCATTTAATATGGAAGAGAATTCGACGTGAAATTTTCAGATTGATCCCGTCCATTATACGCCTTGTCGAGTTTCTGAATTATACTGTTCGCGGCATCATAAATTTCTGCGATTTCTTTCTCAAATATTGAAATTGCTTTTATCCGGATTCAACGGTATTTACAATAAATAAAAGAATTTGAGGAATTATGAAATTCGAGAATTACACCATCTCCGAGGCCATCAAACAGAACCTCGCGCAGCTCGGCTTCAGGAGGCCGACGGATATCCAGTTTAAATCCATCCCCTCAATCATGAAGGGGGAAGATGTGTTAGCCATCGCCCAGACGGGAACGGGCAAGACAGCCGCGTTCGCCATTCCTCTGATCGACCGGATTCACCGGGAAAAGAGCAGTAAGCGGGTTTTTGGAATCAAATGCATCGTGCTGGTTCCCACCCGGGAACTGGCCATGCAGATCGGGGAGGTCTTTGCCGGTCTGGCGAAGCATACCCGGGTGAAGACTTTTCCTTTGATCGGCGGTGTCGAACAGGATGAACAGATTCGGAAGCTTCAGGATGGCATCGATATCCTCATTGCCACCCCGGGGCGGATGTTCGATCTCATCCATCAGGGACATATTCGTCTGGACCGCATCGAGACTCTGGTCCTGGACGAAGCCGATCACATGCTGGACCTGGGATTTATCGAGGACATCAAGTTTGTCAAAAGAATGCTTCATAAAAAGCATCAAACCCTTTTCTTCTCGGCGACCATTAATCCGGAAATCAAGAAGCTGGCTTTTTCGCAGGTAAAAGGCACGGCGATCCGCATCCAGATCTCTCCCGAAGATCCCGTATCCGCGAATGTGACCCACGCGGTCATGTTCGTCGAGATGGACGACAAGCGGTTTTTCCTCGAACGGTTTCTCAAAGAGAATCAGGAAAGCAAAGTCATCGTCTTTGTTCGAACCCGGATTCGCGCGGAGCGGGTCGCCCGGGCCATGGAGCGGGTCGGGCTCCACTCGCTGACCATCCACGGTGAAAAGGACCAGGCGGAGCGAACCAGCGTGATGCGCAAATTTAAGGAGGGGGAATGCAATCTTTTGATTGCAACGGACGTCAGCGCGCGGGGCATCGACATTCCCGATGTGAATTATGTGATCAACTACGATCTGCCCGAAAAGGCGGAAAACTATGTCCATCGCGTGGGAAGGACAGGTCGGGGCGACAACAAGGGCATCGCGCTTTCTTTCTGCAGTTCGGATGAGAAAATGCGGCTGCAGGAAATCCAGCAGTTTCTGAATAAAGAGATTGAAGTCGTAAAGGTCGGGAAAAAAGATTATGGGCTGACACTGGGCGCCTCCAGTGCGAAAACCGGCGTCGAAGCGCTTATCGAAGAACATGAGGCATGGCTGAAGACAAAAAGAAAGACGAAAAAATCCAGAAAGTGAAGGGCAGGGCATTATCAATAATTGCGCTATGGCCTTCGGCAGGTTCTGGGGAGGTAAAAGCGTCCCGGAAAGAAGAAACAGCGGCATGACCGGAAAATTCATGATCAACTGGAAATCGTGCCTGTCTTTGAGTGGGGAAGCGATCACCGTTGCCCTGGCTGGGCGTAGAGCGGGGCGAGCAAAATCATCGTATCTGGCCTGTCAGGCGTATTTCAATGTCGGGCTCATGCGTGATAAATTAAAAACAGCGATTGTTCAAGCTTTATAACAGACATCCCCAAAAGAAGTGATCCTGATGAGGCTGAAATCCAGATCGGGGATGTTTGGCAACAGTGGGAAACTCAATGAAAGGCATTTATCTTTTATTCAAGCAGTCTTTCCCTTTGGCTTTGATCGCCATTTTCTGTTTGTATGGTTGCGCTGTCATTCCCAGGAATCCACATCAATCCGTCTCGATGGCTTCCAGCGACCCCAGGGCAAATGCCTCTCAAGATATCGAAGGCTTTAAACCAGACATAGAAACCATCATTTCAACCGAAGGCGGATCATCAGGCTATGAGTCTTTTGCGAGTATTTTCCATGAAAACGATTCTGATAGAACCGCGAATCTTAAGAATGCCGGGAATGGGCTGTTTTCCCCCAGACAGAGGTTGGTAAGCGTCACTTTACGGGCAACCGTCTCACGCCTTGACTTGCTGGGAGACAAGGCCCCGGAAGAGTTCTGGGAGTATGGTGTGTCAACGAATGTCAGGATGCCCTGGGCATGGTATTCCCCGTCAGGCTGGGGATTGGGCACAAGGCTGATGGGCAGTGCCGGCGCTCTTTATGGAGCGGGGGAAACCGCATTGGTTGTTTCTCTGATCCCCCTGGTTTTCCTTGGTAGTCAGGATGGTAAGTTTACTTTAGATATGGGAGCCGGAGGAGCTTTGCTCAGCAGACATCGCTTTGGAACGCAAGACTATGGCGGATATTTCCAATTTGCCCTGACGGCGGGTGTTGGTGTTCCGCTGTTCGAACGGCTCGGGGCGGGATACCGATATATGCACTATTCCGACGCAGGCATCAACGGCGATCATACCACGGGAGCAGATATGCACATGCTGGAGCTTAGCTACCGGTTTTGAAGGGAGGGCTTTATCATTGATCCCCGCTTGACCGCTACTTTGAATAAACACCGCCAGTCGGGATCAGGCCGGAGCGTCCCACATTCGGTCATGGGGCAAATTAAGAGTCTTCCATTTCCGTCAGGCTGTCAGTAGGGCATGAATGTGGATTGCGGGACTGGAAAATCAGCCATTGGAAATGGCCACAGTTTTTTCGGCGAGTCCGCAAGCAGGAGGTATAATGGAGAGCTCACTCTGGATGTGGATCGGCTTTAATCTCTTTGTCCTGATTCTGTTGACCCTGGATCTTGGCCTGCTCCATCGGAATAACAGGAAGGTTGGGATTAGAGAAGCCCTCCTGCTCAGCCTAGGCTACTTCGTCCTGGCACTGCTGTTCGGCACCGGGGTCTATTATTTCCTTGGTGCGAATGCGGGGGTTGAGTTCTTTACCGGTTACCTGCTGGAGAAGAGTCTAAGCATCGATAACATTTTTGTCTTCGTCCTGATTTTCAGCCATTTTGCGGTGCCGGCACATTACCAGCACCGAGTTCTGTTCTGGGGCATCCTGGGAGCCTTGGTGATGCGCGCCGTCCTGATTCTGACAGGCGCGTCAATCATCGATTCCTTCCATTGGGTCATCTATCTCTTCGGCGCCTTTCTAATCTTTACCGGCGCTAAGATGCTGTCGACGATCAACCGGAAACCCGACATGGAGGGTAACCGGCTGATCCTTCTGATCCGTCGGCATTTCCGTGTTACGGAAAACTATGAGGGCCACCGGTTCTTTATCCGCAGAAAAGGTTTTCTCTACCTGACGCCGTTGATGTTGGTACTGATCCTGGTAGAAGTCACCGACGTTGTTTTTGCGCTTGATTCCATCCCGGCCATTTTTGCCATTACTGATGATCCGTTTATCGTCTATACGTCCAATGTCTTCGCAATCCTGGGTCTACGGGCTCTCTACTTCGCTCTGGCAGGAATGATACACCGGTTTCACTACCTAAAGTATGGCCTGTCAATGGTTCTCATGGTGGTTGGGGCGAAAATGCTGGTCAACGCTTCTTTCGGCAATGTCATTCCCACCGAGGCCGCCCTGCTCGTCACGGCCCTTCTGATCGGCGGTTCCATGCTGGTATCCGTTATCAAGACAAGGCGCTTGCCGAAAGAAATCGCCGCCGAAGAGGCATTTTCCGGGTGGGTGCCGGGAAGTCCGGCGAAGCCGTCATCTGGCAAGGATTCCCCACCTGCGGCTGGATGAATGAAAGGCGCGATCTTCATGATACAGATCAAACTCATGGCCGGGTTCATGTTTATGATCCGCGGAGTGTTCTCTTTTTCCATGATTGTTCCTTCATACATTAAAAGGGGCGTTCCTGCTTATCGATGTGAAAGCAGGGTGGGGCAGAGTAATTTCCACTGCTTAAATATTCCCTCCAGTCGCGGCACCGAAATCCTCTGTCGTAAAGAATGTCGCTGTCGATCCGAAAAAAAGGATTCGCCTGAATTATCAGACGAATTCCGCAGCTTTTGAGAAATGTGCAGCGCTAACTCTTGAACAGGGAGGCAAGTTCATCGATGATGGGCTTGGAACCCACATACAGCGTCGTGCGCTGGTGATGACCGGCCGGTTTGATTTCCATAATGCGCGTCCCGGTTTCATCAATGGCGTCGCCGCCGGCTTCCCGGCACATAAAAGCCACGACATTTGCCTCATACAGAAGCCGCAGTTTTCCCTGGGGCCGGTTTTCTTTTGGATCGGGATGCTTGACGATTGCCGGATACATGAACAGGCCGCCATTTGTGAGCAGCCGGTGAAAGTCACCGGCAAGCGCTCCGATATAACGAAACTTGTATTTACTTATATTGACCTGAATCCAACTCTGGACTTTTTCGCTGAAGACGGTCGTATTGGCCGAATTGAATGATAATTCCCATTTTTTGGGATCGTCGGGCAGGGTCATGCGCATGGGTTTGACATACGTCGCCGTTTCGTCGGCATGGAAGCGCCAGCAGCCCGCATCGCGAAGAGCCAGCGTGAACATGCCCGTCGGAATGACAAACATGCCCGCAGCGATATAATCGTTGCCTTCGCGGAGATGAAAATCTTCAGGACCCTTCATATTGCCGTCCAGATTGCGCTTGGCAATGCCGAACAGAAACCCGACCGGCAGGCCATGGGCAACATTTGAGGATCCGTCGAGTGGATCGAAATATACGAAGTAGCGGCCGCCGTCCTTGTTCATATCGACGATGTCATCGCTTTCTTCGCTCACAACCTGAATTACGCGATTGCTTGCCGCCAGATAGTGGAGTACGATTTCATTGGCGATATCATCCATCTTCATGACGCTTTCGCCCTGTACATTGATTGAGCCCGCCATGCCAAGATTTCCCTTGAGCGCGCCGGTGCGATAATACAGCTCAATGCGCTGGGCCGCTGTGATGATGGAATCCATAAGAATCAGGAAGTGGTAGGTGCGGTTGTACTTTTCCTGATGCTCCATTAAAAAATTGCGAAATGTCTGTTCGAACTCTATTGGCATAAAACCCTCCTGTAAAACTGTTAAAAAATCGTTGCAGAACCTGTGCTGCCGCGCACCTCAATGCGCCGCTTTCGGGAACGGCGCGAAGTCGATTTCAGAAGATGCAGGGTGTATCCATGAAAACAACGGGGATTGCAAACAGCCTCTGCAGATGCTCACCTAATGCTTTGATACCGAACGTTTCCGTTTGGTAATGGCCGCCGTAAAAAATATTCAGACCAAACTCTTTAGCCATATGATAAGCGGCGTACTTGGGCTCGCCGGTGACAAAAAAATCAATTCCGTCGCGTTTCAATTCCCTGAAAAGTTCAATATCGGTTGCCGAGCCGGCAACTACGGCTACCGTAGAAATGGTTTCCGGACCGAACTCCAGAAGTCCCCTGCAGGCGCCCAGTTCCTTTTCAATCCAGATCGCTGCTTCGGCGCGTGAGCCGGACTGCCTGAACCGCCCCTTTACACCGATATGTTTACCATGATGCAGGGCAAAGGGTTCGATGTCTTCAAGGTCAAGATGCTCTGCGATGACCCGGTTATGGCCGATTATCGGATGGGCATCCAGCGGGATATGGGCGGCATACAGGGCCAGATCGGCCATGATAAGAGCCCGGATTCGCTGGTAATGATTGTCGACAATAAGTTGCTGGCTGCCCCAGAACAGGCCGTGATGCACGATGAGCAGATCGCATCCCGCTCTGCAGGCCCTGGAGATAGATTCGTGGCAGGCATCGACGGCAAGGCCGATTTTTTTTACATTTCCTGTGTTTTCAACCTGCAGGCCATTTGCTGAATCGTCATGGTAGGAGTGGATGTCCAGGTAGGAATCGATATAGTCGGTGATGCGTTCAAGTTCCATAAGGCATATGTGATTTATGTAAATGTTGCAAAATGATAACAGATTAAAATGTCAAGTCAACTTGAATTATGTCAACAAAGATAAATTAAATCTCTTATAATGGAAAATATAATGAAAGTAGAATGATATATTAATGATTATTGATTTATAATAAATATTTGACAAAAGTATCAGGAAGTATTATTTTAATACTGAAAGAAGCCAAAGAGATACTGCGATGCACGTTGTGAGTCAGGTTACTGGATTTGAATGAGAAGAGAAGCAGAGGGTCTTGGTGGTGATGATCACCCTAAATAGACCAAGTTTTTTGGAAGCGACTCCAGTCAGAAGACAAGACGGCACCCGCGGTTCTCTTTGGCGCGATAAAATTTTGAAAATCAGATACTTTCCGACGTAATTATTTCGTTTTTCGAGCAGGTGTTGTGAGTTTTAGTGCGTTGTCAGTTATAGCGAGATTTTTTTACTTTCTTCCAGTTGTGGGATGGAAGCTGCTCTTTTGAAGAAATCCGATGGGAATCAGCCGTGTATCTTGTAAACTCTATTCAGGGTGCGGTGGTGACTCATAGAGCGGACGGCTGAATCTCTCTGGTGATATACCCCGGCTTCGTTCTCCCATTGCTCAAGTCTCTTGACGCTGGTTGATGGAACGACTGCCCGATGGGACATTTCCCCCATTGGAGGGGGGCCGGGGGTTATTTATTATTCCATTTTATACATTTCTTCATAAATCTTCAGCTCGATCGTATCAAAAATCTTCACGTATTGTTCTTTTTCCAGCAGGCGGCGCATTTCCCAGCCTGACTCGGTTCTCTTTTCCGTAATCACGGAAAGGGTCACTTCACTTTCCTTCCAGTTGAGTGGTTTGATCCGGGCAAGACTCTTTGTCCTCCAGTCATTCTGAGTCAGAAAATCCGTTTCCACGATACGGTTCTCCTCATCAATCCGGACATTGCTTCCCATTTTTTTTTCTTTAAATACTCTGGCAACAGCCCTTAGGATGAATTTCTCTTTCGCTTCATAGTTGTTGCTGTACTCATCCGGTTCGGATATGACAGTCTGTCCGATCTGCGCGCCGCAGGCTGCTATGCACATGAAGGCGAGAAGAAACGCCGCGAAGGACGTGTAACATAATCTATTTCTTTTTCTGTTCAGATGTATTCTCATGGAAAATATTCTCCTTCTGACGGACCGGCTTGGGAATGATGGGCCGTTTGTGAACGCTGCGGACACGGGTGACACTGGATGATAGAAAAATCACGCTATATTTTTAAGCAAGTTCGAAGATGATTTTTCCCGGCACAGCTTGCCTGCAACGATGTGAGACATTATATTAACATCAGGAAAATAAAGGAGACAGCAATATGAACGCAATCGCCTCTACCGGCATTGGAACAGCGTTTCTGATTCTTTTTAATCTGCTTTATTTCGTACTGATCATGAATCTGGTTTCGCTTTTTATTGAAAGAATATGGATCGGACGATCACAGTGGATCATTCTTCCGGTAATCGCTGTTTCCCTGGTCGTCTTTTATGTTTACCCTACCTTGTTCAGGCATATCATCGAAGCTGTGACCGGGCCATTCTCGATTTCCGGGCTGCTTATCGTTACGGGGTTGGGAATGCTGGCGGGAATGCTGGCGTCAAGCCTCTGACTTATTGTCCGATTGCCGGGGGCGATCGTTAGTTATTTTCTTGCTCTTAAATCGAGATGACCTCTTTATTATCTCCGGTTTCCGAGGTTCAACCAGGTCGATTTTCATGCGGGACCGGGTGCTTTTGATAACCTCAAATTCAGGAAAGAATTTCGCTGAATCTGGTATCGAACGGATGGCTCAGGTAAAAACATATCCTGGAAAAAAATGATATGTCGCTGATCTTCCCTTCAAATAGAATCGGAACACATAACCCTGAATTACCTGACATCGAATTTGTGTTTATACTTGATGCATTACTGTTCCGCAAGACGAATGTTGAATGAAATGGATTAATGATGACTGAGGCGCAGACCTCAGGGCTCAATCCATATTGAAGCGGAGAAAGGTGTTGCAGCTCAGCGCGTTTCAGGGTAAGATTTACGGCAATTTATAAAGGTACAAGTTAATTATGTCCATATACAAAGGCAGCGCTTCAACCCTCCTTCACTCAACCGGTGCAAGTAATTCCATGATTTTAAAGGCCATAGAATTTGCAGTTCAAGCCCATGCCGGGCAGTATCGAAAGATCACGAGAATTCCTTACATTTTTCATCCACTGCAGGTAGCGGATATTCTGACGGAGTGTCGCTGCAACGAGGAAGTCATAACGGCGGGCATACTGCATGATACGGTAGAGGATACGCCTGTAAGCCTTGAAGAAATCAGGGAAAACTTTGGCAATGATGTGGCCGCGCTGGTTGAAGCCGCGTCAGAACCCGACAAGGCCGTTTCCTGGGAAGAACGAAAGCATCATACACTGAGCGCTTTGAAGACTGCGCCGATGGATGTCCTTCTGCTTGCCTGTGCGGATAAACTTGATAATATCAGGTCGATTCAGAAAGACTCCGCTCGCCTGGGTGAGTTGATCTGGTCACAATTTAACCGGGGTAAGGAAAAACAGGCATGGTATTATCACAACCTGGCCTCTATTTTCAGGGAGAAAGCGGATGGCGAGCCGGGGAATTCTCTGTTTGAAAGTTTCTCGGGAGATGTTCATCTTGTATTTCCGGTGCGGGAGTATGCAGCAAGGCAGTTTGTTTAAATAAATATGACAAAAACAGGCTATTGACATAAAAGGGAAAGACAAAAGAGTGTTTCCCTTTTCGCTTATAAAAACAGCTTCGTATCTGAGGGAGGATTGAAACAGATTGGTGGAACCGGAATCATAAAAGGGGAAAAAGGGAATGACCCGCATCCGTCACAGGATGAAGTGCAAGTTTGATTTCAAGTTTAAGAATGGGAAAAATAAAATACATGTCGGTTCAATTTGCAGTTCGTAGTGCGGTATTAATCAACTGATGCCGCAAGTGATGAATGTTCTGCGGTCAGGGATTGCCTGGCAGGCGTGACAGCAGAGTTGAAACAGGGAGAAAGAAATCAGAGGTGAGAATGATGATTTATGAGAACGTGAGCGCAATGAAAAAGGGATACAAGAGTATCCTCGAGACAGCTGATGGCCAGGTCAATGTGTTGGATGAGGGGGCATTGAGAAAATCTCTTATCGATGATCTGATTTACACGATGGCATTCAGTCCTGTTCAGGAAGTAAAAGATGCCGCATCATGGCTGATCAGGAGAAGTGCTGTGGCCCTTGGAATCGTATCTTCCTCCATCCAGTCCCTGTACGAAGCTATGGGACGAAAGGAAGTGACGGGTTTCACGGTTCCAGCCATCAATATCCGGACCATGACCTACGACGTGGCTCAGGCGATCTTCCGTGCAGCCCTGAAAAATTCCGTCGGGCCTGTTATTTTCGAAATCGCCCGTTCCGAGATCGGTTATACCTTGCAGCGGCCTGTTGAATACACGAGCGCGGTGACCGCGGCAGCCATTAAAACAGGATATCGCGGCCCCATCTTTCTCCAGGGGGATCATTTCCAGGTGAATGCCAAAAAATTTGCCGGAGACCCGGAAAAGGAAGTGAAGGGAGTCAAGGACCTGATCTGGGAGGCTATCGAGGCTGGTTTCTATAATATCGATATTGATACTTCCACCCTTGTCGATCTTTCAAAGCCTACCATCAGTGAACAACAGGAAACGAACTATGCTCTGGCAGCAGAACTGACCGCTGTGATACGCGACCTGGAACCCGCCGGCATTACTATTTCCGTAGGGGGAGAAATCGGTGAAGTAGGAGGTAAAAACAGTACCGTTGAGGAACTTCAGGCTTACATGGACGGCTACCTGGATTCCCTGAAAAAGTACGGGGCGAACCTGAAGGGAATCAGCAAAATCAGCGTTCAGACGGGAACGACACATGGCGGGGTTCCCCTGGCCGATGGCAGCGTGGCCCAGGTGAAACTGGATTTTGAAGTCCTGGAGAAGCTGTCCGAAGTCGCCCGCAGCCGCTATGGTCTTTCCGGCGCCGTTCAGCACGGCGCCTCCACATTGCCCGACGAGGCTTTTGATCGATTTCCGGCGATCGGCACGGCGGAAATTCATCTGGCCACCGGTTTTCAGAACATCATTTACGACAGCGCGCATTTTCCAGCTGACTTACGGCAGCGCATTTATGACTATCTTCAGAAAGAGTTGAGGGACGAGAAAAAGGAAAAGGACACGGAAGAACAGTTTATTTACAAAACACGCAAAAAGGGTTTTGGTCCATTCAAACAGGAACTCTGGAATCTTCCGGAGGAAACTCGCAAGCAGATCAGCCAGGAACTGGAAAACCAGTTCGCCTTTCTTTTCCGGAAATTGAATGTGGCGAATACCGAAGCCGTGGTTCGCCGACAAATTCAGATAGTGGATGTTCCTTTGCAGATTCCCGCGGCTTTGACGGAATAGGAGTGTTCAGCGATTCAAAGCGACGAATTGAAATTGAAAAATTGAATGTAAGGTAAATGGATTTTGAAAGAGAGCTGGTCCGGGTAAACCCTTTTATGGAGCCCGGCCGGCTCTCTTTTTTTATGAAACTATGACAATTTAAGATCAAAAACGATATCGGGCCGACTATGTTCAGGTGGTGACTCGGGCTCACATGGCAAGTATGTGGAGCAGACGATAAAGGAGCCAACGCCGATTTAACATTGATGTCTAATTGAAATTACCGGACTTTCGAGCCCGTTATCGGCTCCCTGTCGAAGGCGAGCACGGTAATTCCGCCTGCTGTTGCATCCGTGGCGAGAAGCATGCCCCGGGATTCGATTCCCATCAGCTTGGCTGGTTTGAGATTGGCCACGATGACAATGGATTTTCCCACCAGCTGGTCCGGCGTATAGTCTTTGGCGACACCGGCGATAATCGTCCTTTCTTCTCCGATGTCGATCTTGAGCTTCAGAAGTTTGGCTGATTTCGGAACGGCTTCGGCTTCGAGAATCCGGGCGACCCGCAGATCAATCTTTTCAAAGTCTTCATAGGAAACTTCCGGCTTGATCGGCGGGGGAGGGGGAGTGGCTTTGATCTCGGCGGCACCCTCGTCCGGTTTGTAATCAATCCGGGGGAAAAGTGCTTCACCGCGTTCCAGGGTTTGACCGGCGGCAAGACCTCCCCAGGTGCGAATCATGTCGAAATTTTGAAGCTCCGGATTGGCGATGCCCAGTGAGGTCATGATCTTCACGGAAGATCCCGGCATGAACGGGGCGATCAGAACCGAAACAATCCGCAATGTCTCCAGCAGTGAATAGATCACGTCATCGAGTGTGCCCTGATTTGCCGGATCCTTGGCCAGATTCCATGGTTCCTTTTCCACAATGTAGCGGTTTGCCGTATTGATCAGATCCCAGATGGACATCAGGGCCTTGTGGAAAGTCAGCTCCCGGAACGACGCCTCCACTTCCTGAATCACCCTGACTGCCGTACTGGAAAGAATCGTGTCTGCCTCTGATGATGCCGCCGGAACGCTTCCTTTGCAGTATTTAACAGCCATGGCCGTTACCCGGCTGACAAGATTTCCCAGATCGTTGGCCAGATCCGCATTGACCCTCTGGACAAATCCTTCTTCACTGAAGCTGGAATCCAGGCCGAAGACCATCTCCCGCAGGAGGTAATAACGGAAGGCATCCAGTCCGTACTTGTCCTTCAGATCAAGAGGCCGGATGACATTTCCGAGGCTCTTGGACATCTTGCTCTGGTCGACATTCCAGTAGCCGTGGACATTGAGATGTCTGTAAGGCTCGATTCCGGCGGCCTTCAGCATCGTGGGCCAGTAAATGCCGTGCGGCTTAAGGATGTCCTTGGCGATCAGGTGTTGTGCGACCGGCCAGAACGTGTGGAAATTCTCTCCGTCAGGGTAGCCGAGCCCGGTGATATAGTTGATCAGGGCGTCAAACCAGACGTAGGTGACATAATTTGCATCGAAGGGAAGGGAAATCCCCCAGGCGAGCCGGGATTTTGGCCGGGAAATACAGAGATCTTCCAGAGGCTCCCTGAGGAAGGCGAGAACTTCATTGCGGTAACGTTCAGGCCGGATGAAATCGGGATTCGCTTTGATATGCGAAATCAGCCAGTCCTGGTACTTGCTCATTTTGAAGAAATAATTGCTTTCCTTGCGAAATTCCGGTTCCATCTGATGATCCGGACATTTTCCGTCAATGAGCTCCTTTTCGGTATAGAAGCGTTCACAACCGACACAGTAAAAGCCTTCGTAATGACCGAAATAAATATCGCCGGCTTCGTAAACCTTGGAGAGAATCGCCTGAACCGTGGCAATGTGATTGGCGTCTGTTGTCCGAATAAAATAATCGTTGCTGACTGAAAGTTCAGGCCAGAGATTTCTGAACTGACTGCTGATCCGGTCCGCGTAGGCTTTGGGAGAAATGCCGTTTTTTTCCGCTGCCTCGGCGATTTTGTCCCCGTGTTCATCCGTGCCTGTCAGGAAAAACGTCCGGTGTCCCGAAAGACGGTGATAACGGGCCAGAACATCGGCAACGATGGTGGTATAGGCATGACCGATATGCGGAGAAGCATTGACATAATAGATTGGCGTTGTGATGTAAAACGTTTTTTCCATAAAAATCCTTTCTACACAGAAGACACTCAATGTTCAACAGCAGCCGGTTCCAAAGGCGTCTTTTCCCCATCTCCCGGTTTGGGGGGGCCGTCTTTATCTTTCCGGCCCGATACGCTTTTTTCTTTTTTCTGTTCGCGATAGGAATCGTATTCATAGGCCAGACAACACATGAGACGACCGCATAACCCGGAAATCTTTTCAGGATTGAGCGACATATTCTGTTCCTTGGCCATTTTCACAGAAACCCGGTCCAGGTTATGAAGTAGATTGACACAGCAGATTTCCCGGCCGCAGACCCCCATTCCTTTGATAATCCGGGCCTCCTGTCGTGCTCCGATCTGTCTCAGTTCAATTTTTGTCTTGTACTTCTGGGCCAGATCCTTGACGATTTCCCTGAAGTCCACCCGGTTTTCCGCCGTGAAATAGAAAATGATTTTGCTTTTATCAAAAAGACACTCCACATCGATCAGCTTCATCGGAAGATTCCGGATCCTGATTCTTTCCGCACAGAACGAGAAGCAGCCTTTTTCGAGGATCTTGTTGTTTTTCTGTATGAGGAGGTCTTCTTCCGTTACTTTGCGAACCACAGGCTTCAGATTGGGCGGCAGGTTGCCTTCGGGTTGGTTTGTAATGCTGGTAATCACAGTTCCCATGGACAGGCCATCTTCCGTTGAAACGATGATCTGGTCTTTGATCTTGAGATTGAGATCTCCCGCATCGAAGCTGTAAATCTTTCCTTCTTTCTTGAATCTGACACCGATAATATTTTTATGCACAGGTTGCAAAATCTCCCGAAATTTTCTTTTTTTTATCAATACAACTTCAAATTCCGGATCAGGAATGCTTTAAAAATGGCCGGGTATAAGCGCAACACGCGAACCCCGACGCATATATGAAAACCGATCGCGAAGCCGACGAAGAGCGCCCTTTGATATAGGTTTGGAATAAAGCCGTTTTGCGGTCATCTGTTGATCAGAGCGCGAGTTTAAACATCATGACCTCTAAAGTCAACGATTTATTCGTATTCTGTATCAGCCGACGTTCCGCCGAATCAATGGCCCGGATGGCAGTCAGGATGTCCCCGGTGGTGCGTTTCCCTGCAAAGGCGGTAATCTGGTCAACACGGTCCTGGTGCATGAGTCCTTCTGCCCTTCCCGTCTCCCTAAGGATCAGGACATCACGGAAAAAGGTTCTCAGGATGTCCAGTTTGTCCATAATGTCTCTCTTGTCGTCGCTTAAAAAACGAAGAAAAGTTAATCGATGAAGGGATGAATCCGCAGAAATTCCGGCGATGAAGTTCAGGACTTCGTTCTTTAAAGTGAGATAAGCTTCGCGGTTCAGATCCAGGGCTTTGCCTATGCTTCCCCCGGAGGCGGCAGCCAGAAGTCCGGCCTGGGTGTTTTCGACGGAAAAACGCTCGTGGAGCAGAGTGGTTACTATTTCCTGAGCAAGAGGATTGAAGCGGATCTGTTGACATCGTGAAAGAATCGTTATGGGAAGCTGGTAGGGTCTGTCGGTTACCAGAATCAGTATATTGGCCGGTGATGGTTCCTCGAGGGTTTTCAGCAGAGCGTTGGCTGCGGCATTATTCAGGCGGTCGGCGTCCACGAGGATGGCGACGCGCTTCTTCCCCTCCATAGGTTTGAATTTCATCCGCTCCTGAAGGTCTTTTACGGCATCGATCCGGATGTACTGACCCTCAGCTTCAATCATTTCGATATCCGGGTGATTGCGATGATCGGTCTTTATGCAGGAAATGCAGCAGTCACAGGCATCGGAGGCCCCCTGCAGGCAGTTCAGCGCTTTGGCAAAATTAAGGGCAAGGGTGAGTTTCCCTACGCCTGCCATTCCATGGAACAGATAGGCATGGGCCATACGATTATGTTGTATGGCATTCTGAAGAATGCCTATGGGTTTCGCGTGACCGAGGATGTCCTTGAATGACATGAGAAATGCCTCCATTATCTGAAGCGGGTTTCTTTGCTGCCTGATGCAGCGATGCGGCCGGAAATGAAGCGCAGATGAAAATAGTGGCCTGAAAAAAACCGGAGATTCCCAGCTACTCCTGATTCTATGGTAAGCCGGCTTCGGGTTGCTGTCTCAGGACATCGAGGTGACGGCACACCTCGCGGTGGATCGAAGGAATGTCCGCTGCCGCGTTAATGATTCGAAAGCGCTCAGATTCCTGTCGTGCCAGAGCGAGATAGCCTTCGCGGATCTTCTCATGAAAGTTCAGACCTTCCTGCTCGAATCGATCTTCACGTGAGTTTTCCGGAATGCCGGTCATACGCTGCATAGCCCGGTGAAGTCCCGTTTCCGCCGGCAGATCAAACAGGAGGGTGAGATTTGGCTTGAGGAAAGACGTGGCAAAGGAATCCAGTTGACGAATCCATGCCTCATCAATGCCCCGGACACAACCCTGATAAACCGCAGTGGCGTCGGAAAAGCGGTCACAGAGGATCCACTGGCCCCTGGCGAGGGAAGGCAGAATGACCTCCCGGACATGCTGAGCGCGTGCGGCAACGAAGAGCAGCGTTTCCGCTTCAGCGCAGATCTCGAAGGGCCCCCGGTTAAGAAGAATATTTCGAATCTTTTTGCCCAGCGGTGTGCCGCCTGGCTCTTCCGTGGTCCCAACGGGAATTTTCAACGTCCTGAGATATTGCGCCGCCAGTTTGAGCTGGGTTGTTTTCCCGCACCCTTCAATGCCTTCGAAGGAAATAAAATATGCCATGACCGATTGCCTTGCCTTTTCCTGCTGCCTGGAATTTGTTTTCGACGATTGAAATGGAAATTCTAAGATTCGACAGGGATTGCGTGGGACAACAGTGTAAAACTTATTGAGTGGAAAGATAACTCATGAAAATAAAGGAAAAGGGGGATCACTTCCGCATTCCCGGCCGTAAAGTGAATCCCCCTTTTTGATCTGGTTCCTGAGAACAGACTACTTCTCTTCGCCGGGCACAATGGCTTCAGCCGGGCATTGTTCGGCACAGGTTCCACAGTCGGTGCAGACGGCTGGATCGATTACATACTTGTCTTCCCCCTCGCTGATTGCTCCTGCGGGGCAAACATCCTGACAGGAACCACAAGCCACACAATCATCAGTAATTACATACGCCATAATTCTATCTCCTTTTAATTTAATTCTATCATGACCCATCAACCTAAACGGGCAACGAATCATGGGGCTAAATCGCTCAGACTGCAACCACTTCCTTGACTTCAGGAATTCTTTCCTTCAGAAAACGCTCGATCCCCATCTTCAATGTCATCTGAGACATGGCGCATCCACGACATGCACCGACAAGTCGGACCTTCACCACGCCATCCTCGGTCACGTCAACCAGTTCCACATCTCCGCCGTCTGCCTGAAGGCCCGGCCGGACCTGATCGATGGCTTCCTGTACCTTATCTTTCATGAGTGTACCCCCTTAGATTGAACCGCATCTCGCGATTCGGGATCAAACGGTTAAATCCGTCTGTCCGCACTTTTTCGCTCTCGTTCAGCGAGGCATGTAACCGATCATCTCCCTGAAAAGGGTTCTGGCCACACTCAGCAGCTCAGGTTTGATGAACCGGTATTTTTCTGCCCGGAAATGGCCCGCCTTCCAAAGGACTTTTCCCGTTTCCGCTTGAATCATTTTGATGCCCAGACTGACCTTTCCCACTTTGTCTCCGTTTTCGGTCGTGTAATTCCAATAATCAACGGAAACGACAAGAAAAGAATCAACCTGACACAGTTCGCCGATCCTTGCGCTGAGCTGGGGATCGGAAAAATTAACGGTTTTGAGCTTGGCCATGTAGTCGGTCATGACCGCGCGGAATTCTTCATTCGCATGGAATTGACGGTTGATGTCATCCCCGGCCACAACATCGTTGAACCACTTCTTTTCGGTCAGCACCCCGGCGATCATTTGATCAACGGTTCCTCGTGCTTCTTCGTAAGTCCCCACGTCGACGGGAAGAACACCCAGACGTCTCGGGTGAAAATTTCCGGCCTCGGTGTCGACCTGTGAATAACGCAATCCTCCGCACGCGGAAATCATCAGAATCAGGAAAAGGGCAATGAAAGCGTTCCAGTATCTTCTCTTCACGGGACACTCCTGCAAACACAAGGGTCGCTCACTTCTTTTGTTTAACGGGATAGGGCGCACCACAGCAGTGAACTCAACCCGGCGATAATATAGCTGGTTTCCAGAAGACCCTCCAGAACAACCCCGGAAAACGACGCCCTTCTATCACAAAGTTTAAAACAAATCCATACATAAAATAAGTTGGCCGGAAGGACCAGTGAAAGCGATGGAGTCCATTTCGCGGACGCACCCGCTATCAGTAGAAAAAAAATAAAAATGGACAGTATTGTCAGGAGAACCTGTGTTGGTTCTCTGCCGATGAGCACGGGAATCGTTTCCTTGCCAATCAGCCTGTCGCGCTGAATATCCAGAATATCCGAAAGAGAGGAACGGATAAACACGATGCCCATGGTGAAAAGAAAGGCGATGGCAATTCCCGGCGAAACAAACAACCCCCGCTCCATGCCGGGCAGGATGGCAACAACAGTGGCCCACGCCATGGCCATGGAGATGTTTTTTGATCCGGGCAGATCCTTTAAGCTGCGATATCTCCATTTTGCGGGAAAGATGGGCAGATTGTAGAGAATGCCCAACCCCGATATGAAAAAAAGCAGAAGAAAGGTCCGCATCCCATGACTCAGGGCAAGACCAAGACAGAGCAGCATGGAGGCAAGCGCTCCGGAAAGATAAAAATTCTCGTGCTTCAGGTAGGATTCTTCGCGGAAGGAACCGATGCTGCACGTCTTTCGGTTCGAAAACCTGTTGAAGGTATGCATCGCATGGACATATAGGGCGGTGATCAGAAGGAAAAGGATATTCACCGGGACCCGTTCCAGAAGCATGGCGGTCAGGGACAGACAAGCCGCCCCAAGGGCGGAATAGAGATCGGTCCTCACTGAAAGGGTCCAGAGCTTCAGCAGTCCCTTCCCCTTATTTTTCTTTTTCCTCTGCTGTTCCGCAATGCGGTCGACAACCCGGTCAATGATCCAGTTGGGCGTGGAGGCTCCGGCAGAAAGTCCGATCCGGTCATAGGGAGCCAGTTTCGCGTCGTTAAGTTCATCGGCTGTCTCGATATGAAAGGTCGGAGTGCCCTGCTGAGAGGACAGGGCGGCCAGACGCCGTGTATTGGCGCTGTTCCTGCCGCCCACGATCACCATGGCCTCCATTCTGGCGGCAAGTTCGCGAACTTCAGCCTGCCGCTGTTCCGTGGAATCACAGATGGTATTAAACACGACGGTTTCCGGAAATCGATCGCGGATCCGGCGGACGATTGCAGCATATTCTTCAACGTTTTGAGTGGTCTGGGCAACGACGCAGACCTTTTCCATAATCGGAAGTTCTTCAACGTTCTGGAGGCTGCCGATGACCCGGCCATGACCGCCGGCATGTCCGAGAAGGCCGTTGACTTCAGGGTGGTCGCCGTCACCGATGATCAGGATGTTGTAATCTTTTGCGGCATGCTGCCGGATAATCGCCTGGACATGGGTGACTTTCGGACAGGTTGCGTCGATGATCCGCAGCCCTTTATTCCGGATCTTCTTTCGTTCGCTCGGCGAGATGCCATGAGCTCGGATGACGATGGCCGCATTTTGATCCGATGCAGAAAGGGCCTCGATATCCTTAATGGGAATAATTCCTCTTTCCCTCAGGAATTCGACAGTTTGAGGATTGTGAATCAGAGGACCGTAGGTATAGATTTTTTCCGATCCCTTGTGGCGGGCGATATCCAGAACCGTATCCACGGCACGTTTGACGCCCATGCAGAACCCTGCCGTCTTTGCGAGAAAGACACTCATTGTTTTGACAACAGCTCCTTGTCCTGAGCGGTTTCCTGACTTGCAGGAGAAGACTCCAGCCGACCGGGAAATGAAAGTTTTTCTTCCGGCAGCCGGGCAGAGACAAAAAATTCCCTGTTTCCCTTGGGACCAGGAAGAGGGGATACGATCGATCCCAACACTTCCAGACCCATGTCCCGGAGAAAGGCCGTCAGGTCGTTCAGAACGTTCTGCCTGAGTGCGGGTTCACGGACCACGCCGCCTTTCCCCACCTGGCCTTTTCCCACTTCAAATTGAGGCTTGATCAGGGCGAGAAGGAGACCTCCCTCCCCAAGAAATTTCAACGCGGCAGGGATAACCAGCTTCAGAGAGATGAACGAGGCGTCGATGGTTACCAGGTCCACCGGAACGTCCATACCTGTGCCGTCAAAATAACGGATATTCGTCCTTTCGATGCAGATGACCCGGGGATCGGTGCGAAGTTTCCATGCCAGCTGGCCGTACCCCACGTCCAGGGCATAGACCCGGCGTGCGCCTTCCTGAAGGAGACAATCGGTGAAGCCGCCGGTGGAAGCCCCGACGTCAAGAGCGACGAGATCCCGGACATCGATTTGAAAGGCATCGAGAGCGCCTTTGAGCTTCAGTCCGCCGCGGCTTACGTAGGGGTGATCCTTTCCCTTGATCCTTACAGACGCCGCGCAGGATACGAGCGCCCCCGCCTTGTCCGCGGGTTTTTCGTCCACCAGGACGGCGCCGGATAGAATGAGGGCCCTGGCCCGTTCCCGGCTTGCCGACAGACCCCGGTTCACCAGGAGCAGGTCCAGACGGATTTTTTCTTCTCTACTTCCCATGGTAAATGGTCAGAAAATCCGAATCGGAAGACATATCAAAGGCAGGCCTCCATCTGGGACGATCTGCCCATGTTCATCATCGACCGGACAGCGGCAGCAATCCCCTGTTCATCAATGCCGTAAAGCCTGCGCTGCTCGGCCTGTGTGGCCTGTTCGGCAAATTCATCCCGGATTCCCAACCGTTTGACCTGGATTCCATGGATATCGTTTTCTTCAAGAAATTCCAGAATAGCGCTGCCGAATCCCCCCGTGAGGACATTTTCCTCCACGGTCAGGATTTTTTTGAAGGACCGCACGATTCTCAAAAGGAGTTCCCTGTCCAGAGGTTTGACAAACCGGGCGTTGACTACCGTGGCGTAAATTCCTTCCTCCCTGAGTTGGACGGCGGCGGTTAGAGCTGGATGAACCGGATCTCCGACAGCCAGGATAGCCAGACTCCCACCTTCGCAAAGCACTTCTCCTTTTCCGAGTTCCAGGGAAAACGGCTGGGAGTCCATTGTCACGCCGACGCCGCTTCCTCGCGGGTAGCGTACGGCTGCCGGTTTTCCGCAGGCGACGGCAGTGTGCAGCATATGCTGCAGCTCGTTTTCGTCCTTGGGAGCCATGACGACCATGTTCGGGATAGACCGCAGATAGGAAAGATCAAAGAGGCCGTGATGAGTCGGACCGTCTTCTCCGACGAAACCCGCCCGGTCCAGAGCGAAAACAACCGGAAGATTCTGCAGGCAGACATCGTGCAGGATCTGATCGTAGGCCCGTTGGAGAAAGCTCGAATAAATCGCCACCACAGGCAGGATCCCTTCCGTGGCCAGTCCGGCGGCGAAGGTCACACTGTGCTGTTCCGCAATGCCCACATCGAAAAAGCGTTCCGGAAACTCCTCAGCAAATGCGTTCAGTCCCGTTCCCTCGCACATGGCTGCGGTAATAGCGACGAGTCGGGGATTTTGACGAGCAAGCTTTACAATCGTATTTCCGAAGACCTGCGTGTAGGATGGGGGAACTGGAGATTCGCTTGCAGCCGCCGGCTTTCCAGTCTCCGGCGAAAAAGGGCAGATTCCATGGAAACGAAGGGGTTCGGCTTCAGCGAACTTGTACCCCTTGCCTTTCCGTGTAATGACATGAACCAGGACAGGCCCTTCCATGTTGCGTACGTCCTCGAGATTCCGGATCAAGTGATCGAGGCGATGGCCTTCCAGGGGGCCCACATAGGTAAACCCGAGGTCTTCAAAGAGCGCCCCGGGTACAATGAGGGCCTTGAGTGATTCCTCCGCTCTTCTGCTGAATTCCAGCACTTGCTCGCCGATGGAAGGGATCGTTTTCAGAAAATTCCTGATGTCCTTTCTAATTTTATTCGCCGTCTGACCTGTCATGATGTGGTTCAGGTAGGAGGACAGGGCGCCTACATTGGGTGAAATGGACATCTCGTTGTCATTGAGAATAATGACGAGGTCTTTTTTCCGGTCTCCTGACCAGTTCAAACCTTCAAAAGCCAAGCCGGCCGTCATGGACCCGTCGCCGATTATGGCCACGACCTTGAAACGCTCTTTCTTCAGATCCCGGGCCTCGGCGATGCCGGAAGCGGCGGAAATGGAGGTGCTGCTGTGGCCGACGTTGAAGACATCATAGGGGCTTTCTTCCCTTTTAGGAAAGCCGCTGATTCCCCCTTTCTGCCGGAGGGTAGAGAAGACATCCCTGCGTCCTGTGATCAGTTTGTGGGCGTAAGCCTGGTGTCCCACATCCCAGATCACACGGTCTTTCGGTGTATCGAAAACCTTGTGTACGGCCAGGGTCAACTCGACGGTTCCCAGGGATGAGGCCAGATGTCCGCCCGTGCGGGAAACCGTTTCGATGATAGCCGACCGTATGTCACTCGCCAGAAGCGTAAGGTCGCCGATGTCCAGCATCCGGATATCCTCGGGGAATTGTATCCGACTGAGAATGCCGCCGGAATTATTCTTTTTTACCGGGTTCATAGAAGAGATAAACATCCATTATAATTTTATTTATATAACGATGTCGCGCCAGTGCGTTTCCCTTAAAGTCGGCGCTCCACAAAATATCTGGCCATCAGCCGCAGAGGAGTCGCCCGGTTGTCAAAACCGTCAAGATCGCGCAGAGCCTCCTCAACCAGGGCAAAGGCCTTCTGACGGGATGGTTCCAATCCCATAAGGAGAGGGAAGGTCATTTTACCACGGCTCGCGTCACTCCCCGTGCTTTTACCCAGCACAGTCCGGTCTCCCTCCACGTTGAGAATGTCGTCGGCAATCTGGAAAACCAGGCCGATCTTGTGGCCGTAATCTGTCAATGCCGAAACGGCCTGCTCCGATCCTCCGGAAAGTATCGCCCCTGCTCTAAGGGAAACGACGATCATTGCCCCTGTTTTCCGATTATGAATTCGGTTCAGCGTGTCCAGATTTCCGGGTTTTCCTTCCGCACGCAAATCTTCCACCTGTCCTCCCACCATGCCGAAAGCCCCGGCAGCAGCAGCGATTTCCCTGATGACTCTCAGGAGAATTTCCGGGGCCAGGCCGGTATGAAAATCGGTTCGGGTCATCAGTTCAAAGGCCTCCGTGAGCAGAGCGTCCCCGGCGAGAATGGCCAGAGCATCACCGAAAACCTTGTGGCTGGTGGGCTTTCCCCGGCGGTAGTCGTCATTGTCCATGGCGGGAAGATCGTCATGAATCAATGAATAGGTATGGATGTATTCGAGGGCGCAGGCCACCGGAAGAAGGCAATCGGAAGAGACTGAAGTTCCAACAGCTTCTGCAGCCGCAAGACAGAGAATGGGACGGATCCTCTTCCCGCCTGCAAAAAGGCTGTACCGCATCGCTTTAAAAAGTTCACCCGGGGATTCCTCCTCGCCGGGCAGGTAGCGGTCGATGGCTTCATCGATCCGCAGCTTTTTTTCCTTGATGTAGGCATTCAGATCCAGCCCGGATTCAGGATTCATTTTTCTCTCCATTTTCCCGTAAGGGCTGCACCGTCACATTCGAATTTTCAGCAATCAACATCTCCACGCGCCGTTCGGCATCATCCAGGCGGGACGCACACAGCCGTGAAAGTCTGATGCCTTCTTCGAAGGCCTTCAGGGATTCTTCAAGGGTCATATCACCTGTTTCCATTTTTCGGACCAGGGCTTCCAGTTTGGCCATTGCTTCTTCAAATTTTTCTTTTGCCATGATGTCCTTTACTCCGGAATAATCCTCGTGACCTCTGCCTCAAGGCGGCCCTTTCGCACCCGAAGCTCCAGGGAATCGCCGATTTTCAGCATGGCGACATCCCTTATAATTCTACCTCCCGGCAATGTCCTGGCAATGCTGTACCCCCGCTCCAGAACGGCAAGGGGACTCAGGGAGTCCACGCGTGTCGCCGAAACGGTCCAGCTTTTTCTCGCCCGGTCCAGATTAAGCCGGCAGGAGGAAATGAGCCGCTTTTCCATATCCTCAACGTTCAAACGGGTGTCCCTTATTCTGCGGAGGGGGCCTGCCTGCTGAAGACGCAGGCGCTGAAGCAGAATATTCTGCTTTTCCGCTGACAGCCGCTGTTGAATGATAAGCCGGCCGCGTTCCCTGTGGTCGTCCAGGGCGAGACGCAAACCTGTGATGACGCGCTGTGGGTCCTTTAACCGTTCCCGGCATCGGACCAGCTGCTCCCGCCTTTGTGTCATGCTCCGGATTAAGAGTGTGTAAAGTCTTGACCGGGTTCCTGCAAGCCAGGCGGTCAGATCGTTCCTGTTGGGCACGGCCAGTTCCGCGGCAGTGGATGGCGTAGGCGCACGGACATCCGCTGCAAAGTCGGCGATAGTGAAGTCCGTCTCATGGCCGACTGCGGAGATAACCGGAAGAGATGACGAGGCGATGGCACGGGCGACGCTTTCATCATTGAAAGCGGATAGATCTTCGAGCGATCCTCCCCCGCGAGCCAGAATGAGGACATCGACTTCTTCAAGGGAATGCAGATCCTGAATGGCTTGAACGATCTCCCTGGGTGCTTCCGGTCCCTGAACGCGGACGGGAGCGATCACGAGAGAAACGGAGGGAAAGCGTCTTGCCGTGATGTTCAGGATGTCGCGGATGACGGCTCCCGTGGGGGAGGTGATCACGCCGATTCGCCGGGGAAGGTAGGGAATCGGTTTTTTCCGGGAGGCATCAAAAAGTCCCTCGGCCTGCAGGCGGGCTTTCAACTGTTCATACGCCTTCTGAAGAGCGCCGGTTCCCCGGGGTTCCAGCGAGTCAAGAATCAGCTGGTACTCTCCTCTCGGCGCGTAGACGGCCAGTCTGGCTCGACAGGTGATCTGCATGCCTTCCTCAAGGTCGAAAAAAGGGAGACGATTGTTCCGGAAGGGCCTCGATCCGGGTAAAAACCGGAATATGACTGCCCGAATCTGACTTTTTTCATCCTTGAGCGTAAAATAGATATGTCCCGAGGAGGGGCGGCGCAAATTGGACACTTCCCCCTCCACCCAGAGCAGATCAAACCGGGCTTCCAGAAGATCCCGGATTTTTTCATTCAGTTCCGAAACGGTTAATATTTCCGTTATACTTCCCTTCATCGCAGTGCACCTATCAGATATTATTCTTTGTGACAAGTATGATTTTTTTAAGATTCTTCTGAAGTTGACTTTTAACCGGCCATGATTTAAGAACAAAAGTTATCGCCGGACGGGCTCGAGTTCCTGAATGGACAGGGGAACGGCAGACCCGCCGGGCAAGATGGCCTTGCGGTTGCACAAGGCCGCTTCCAGGGCGGGAATCAGCCATGCAGCAGACTTTGTGAAATTTTATCTCAGGCCGGCCGGAACAAAGCGCTCCGAACAGCCTGTTACCTCAGGAGAATTTATGGAGAAGAAGGATTATTTGAAAAATACCGTGGAACATATTGATTTCACGGCGATTAATGCGGTGGATATTATCAGGGCCATGCGCGGAATGTCTTTCACAGCACGGGATCTTGCCGTTGCCGCGGAAATTTACGACACCATGCTTGCCGACCGGGAATGCGCCGTCATCCTGACCATCGCGGGAAGCACCAGCGCAGCCGGCTGCATGCGGATTTATGCAGATCTGGTCCGCTATAACATGGTCGATGCCATTGTGGCCACGGGGGCGACGATCGTGGACATGGATTTCTTTGAAGCGCTGGGTTTCCGGCACTATCAGGGCAGCCCCCATGTGGATGACCAGGAATTGCGGCGGCTCTACATCGACCGGATCTACGATACCTACATTGATGAGGAGGAGTTGCAGATCTGTGATCGCACGATACGGGAGATTGCCGACGGTCTCTCCCCGAAGCCCTGTTCTTCCCGGGAATTCATCCGGGAGATGGGACGTTATCTGACAACTCATGCCGTCAAGAAGAATTCCCTGGTTCAGGCGGCCTTCGAAGCGGATGTACCCATTTTCTGCCCCGCTTTTTCAGACAGCAGCGCCGGCTTCGGCCTGGTTCTGCATCAGGCCAGCCATCCGGATCAGCATGTAAGCATCGATTCTGTTAAGGATTTCCGGGAACTGACGGCGATCAAGATGGCGGTGGAAAATTCAGGACTTCTGATGATCGGCGGAGGCGTTCCCAAGAATTTTGCCCAGGATACGGTGATCTGCGCTGAAGTGCTGGGCAAGGAAGTGCCCATGCATCGTTATGCCATACAGATCACGGTAGCGGATGCCCGCGACGGAGCCTGCTCCAGTTCCACACTCCGCGAAGCGACGTCCTGGGGTAAAGTGGATGTTTCTTATGAACAGATGGTTTACGCGGAAGCGACTTCCGTGCTCCCTCTTCTGGCCAGTTATGCTTATCACCAGGGGAACTGGAAGGGCAGACCGCAGCGGCGGCTTGCGCGGCACTGCGTCTGAGCGCGGTTAAAGAGAATGGAACTGTCTGCTCCCATTCGGATTTGAGTGCAAAAAACGGATATATCGTATCCATGTGGATACCGGAACTGGATACGATATATCCAACTTCTTTCATGCAGCCCGTCACAAAAAGTCCACAAATTCCGAACGGCCTTATTACCCTTGATTATTAAAGACGTTTACGCCTTTTTTATCCTTCGGCACAGTCATTGCTGTTTTTTATGTAACTCGCATCCGAAGGGATCTTTTCCTTTCGGAGGACTCCTTTTGCGGAATCTGAAAAAAAGAGCATGATTATGAAGATAAAATTTCAACTTATCGCGTTTTTGCCGATGCTGATTGTTTTTTTACCTTTGCTTGCCGGCGCCGAGGGGACGGTCATTCAAAAGGGCGAGCGACTGAATCTGAAGCGTTGCATCGAAACAGCCCTCCTTTATCATCCAGTCATTCAAGCCGCGCGAAGCACGATCCGGATCGGAGAAAGCCGGATCGGTCAAGCCAGAGCGAACTATTATCCCCAGGTCAACTGGCAGACCGAATACAGCAGAACTCATCCCGCGACCTCCAGGGTCGTGGAACAGAAAACCTACAATGACTATCGAATCAATGTCGGTCTGAATCAGATGCTCTACGATTTTGGAAAGACGAAAACTCAGGTGGATATTCAGAAACTCAATACGGAATCGTCCCGGCAGGACCTGAGCCGGGTAGAGACGGAAATTGTCTTCGGGGTCCAACAGGCCTATTATTCTCTGGTGCAGGCTCAAAAAAACCTGGAAGTGGCCATCGAAACAGTCAGCCAGTTCCAGCATCACCTCGAACAGGCAAAGGGCTTCTTTGAAGCCGGCGCCAAACCGAAGTTCGATGTGACCAAGGCCGAAGTGGACCTGAGTAATGCCATCCTGAATCGAATCCGTGCGGAGAACGCCCTCCGGATCACCCGGGTTAACCTCAACAACGCCATGGGAATTCCAGATATCCCGGAATATGTCATCGATGAAACGCTATTGCCGGAAACATACGCGATCGACCTGCCCTCGGCACTGGAAAAAGCCTATGCCGTCCGTCCTGACCTGCAGTCCGTCAAAAAGCAGGTTGAAGCTGCGGAGGCGGCGGTTAACCTGGCGAAAAAGGGATATTATCCCTATCTTACAGGAAATGCGGGCTACGGTTTCGGTGGAGGGGATTTCCCCCTCGGTGAAGGCTGGAATGTAGGAGCCGCACTGAATGTACCCGTTTTCAACGGTCTGGAGACCCGGTACTCGGTGGAAGAGGCGAGGGCCAGTCTCGATGTGGTCAAGGCTCAGGAACAGACTCTCCTGCAGCAGGTCCGCCTGGAAGTGGAGGAGGCCTTTTCCAATTTGAGAGAAGCCGAGGAGAGGACAGTGGCGGCACAGATGGCCGTCAGGCAGGCTGAAGAAAACGTTGAACTGGCCACCGGACGTTATGACGCGGGGGTAGGAAATCCGATTGAAGTGACGGATGCCCTGGTTTCCCTGAGCAATGCCAGAACAAATTATATCGCGGCACTGACCGATGCGAGGATTGCCCGGGCCGAGCTGGAGAAAGCCACGGGATTAAGGTAGAATTATCCGTAGCGGTTTGAAAGAGACGGAATCATGAAGAGAAAGATCATTGCTGTTATCATTCTGATGATCCTGATTGGGACGGGGACGTATTTTCTGCTTAAGGGGGGAGAAAAAGGTCCGAAATACAGAATGGTCGAGATAGACCGGGGCGACGTCCGGGCGACGGTGACGGCGACCGGCACGGTAAACGCCGTCACGACCGTTCTTGTGGGAACTCAGGTTTCAGGAACGATCAGGGATTTGTATGTGGATTACAATTCTCCGGTAAAAAAGGGACAGCTTCTGGCCCAGATCGATCCGGCGACGTTTGAAGCGCGTGTTCAAGAGGCCAAAGCCAATCTGCTCCTGGCAAAGGCAAACGAAGAAAAAGCCGGGGCTTCTCTTGTTGACGCAAAACGCACATTGGCAAGAAACGGGATGCTTTTCACCCGGAATCTCATTGCCCGCAGCGAGCTCGACACGGCGGAAACCAGCGTGTCGGTAGCCACAGCCCAGCTTTCCGCAGCCAGAGCGCAGGTTGAACAGACACGGGCTTCCCTGAACTATGCGGAAACCAATCTCAGATACACGAAGATCCTTTCCCCAGTTGATGGAACGGTGATTTCCCGGAATGTGGATGTCGGACAGACGGTTGCCGCCAGTTTCCAGACTCCGACGCTGTTCAATATTGCTCAGGATCTGACGCGCATGCAGATCAACACCAGCGTTGATGAAGCGGATATTGGAAAGATCCAGGTCGATCAGCCGGTGGAATTCTCGGTGGATGCCTATCCTGACATGATTTTTGAAGGAAAAATTGCTGAGGTGCGAAGTGCTCCCATCACAGTTCAGAATGTGGTGACATATGATGTTGTGGCCCGGGTTGACAACCCTGATCTTCGCCTGAAACCCGGCATGACGGCCAATGTTTCCATCGTGGTTGCCGAAAAGAAGAACGTGCTCCGGGTTTCCAATGCCGCCCTGCGATTCCGTCCGCCAGATGCCGAAATTGGTGGCAAGTCAGCTCCCGTCAGGGGGAAAGGACAGGGCGTCTGGGTTCCGACAGAAAAAAATCCGAAACGCGTTGCCGTTACGACCGGAATCAGTGACGGAACGTTTACGGAAATCCTTTCCGGCGATCTGCGGGAGAGTCAATCCGTCATTGTCGAAGTCATGAGGGACAAAAAGAAAAACAATGCCGCGGCGCAGCCGCAGACACCAAGGATGTTTCGCTAACATGGCGCTTCTGGAGACGAAGGATCTCTACAAGATCTATGAAGTCGGAGAAAATGTCGTGCATGCCCTCGACGGGGTGTCGGTGACGATCGACAGGGGAGAGTTTGTCGCTATTATGGGCCCCTCGGGATCGGGTAAGTCTACATTCATGAATGTCATCGGTTGTCTGGACGAGCCGACTCGGGGTCAATATCTCCTTGACGGAATCGATGTAGGGGGGTTGACGCGTGATGAGCTTGCCGAAATCCGCAATCGAAAGATCGGTTTTGTATTTCAGGGTTTTAATCTCCTTCCCCGGACGTCGGCTCTGGAAAATGTGGAACTGCCCATGCTGTACAACAGCCTGTCGTCAGCCGAAAGGAGGAAACGCGCCCTTGATGCCCTTCGGATGCTGGGGCTGGAAGGCAGAGAACAGCACACCCCCAATCAGCTTTCCGGAGGCCAGCAGCAGCGGGTCGCCATCGCCAGAGCGCTGGCCAATGACGCGCCTCTGATTCTTGCGGACGAACCCACGGGGAATCTCGATACGAAAACGAGCATTGAGATTATGGAGCTTCTTGTCGGATTGAACCTCGAATCGGCAATTACGATCGTGCTGGTTACTCACGAATCCGATATCGCAGAATTCAGCAGGCGGATTATCCGGTTTCGGGATGGGCGCATCGTCAGTGATGAAGCCGTGGTGAAATCATGATTAACATCCCGTCAACGCTGAAAATTTCTTTCCGCGCCCTTCGGGTGAACAAAATGAGATCTGCACTCACCATGCTTGGGATCATCATCGGGGTTGGAGCCGTGATCGCCATGCTGGCTGTCGGCACGGGCGCCGGCGAAAAGATCTCCGGGCAGATATCGACCATGGGGAGCAATTTGATCATGGTTCTGCCGGGCAGCACGACGTCGGGAGGATTGCGAATGGGTGCGGGGACGGTGCAGACGCTGACCATGGCGGATGCTGAGGCGATTCTGAAGGAATGTCCGGCGGTGCTGGAGGTTGCCCCGACTTTAAACGGCGGCGCTCAGGTCGTCTATGGAAACCAGAACTGGTCTACCGTCATTCATGGAACGACGCCGGGCATTCTCACCGTGCGGGACTGGACACTGACCTCAGGACGTTCCTTTACGGAGCAGGATATCCGGAGCGCGACGAAGGTGGCCATCCTCGGGCAAACCGTCGCGGACAATCTCTTCGGAGGGATGGAGCCTGTCGGGCAGATCATCCGGATCAAAAAGGTGCCCTTTACCGTCATCGGACTCCTGGAGCTTAAAGGGCAGTCTCCCATGGGGCAGGACCAGGATGACATCATCTATATTCCCTTGACGACCGCTCAAAAGAAGATTTTCGGGACTTCCTTTCCGGGGATGGTGCGCTCCATCATGGTCAAGGCCGCCAGTGCGGAAGATCTTGAGGCGGCAGAAGGGCAGGTTACGGAGCTCCTCAGGCAGCGGCATCGCATCACAGACCGGCAGGAAAATGATTTCACGGTAAGGAACCTGACCCAGCTCATGCAGGTTGCGGAGGAGTCCAGCCGGATTATGACCCTTCTGCTCGGGGCCATTGCATCGGTATCGCTGCTGGTCGGCGGAATCGGGATCATGAATATCATGCTGGTATCGGTAACGGAACGGACGAGAGAAATCGGCATCCGGATGGCCGTAGGGGCGAAAACATGGGACATTCGCCTCCAGTTTATCATCGAGGCTTTGACTCTTTCCCTGACCGGGGGAATAACGGGGATTATCCTGGGCGTTGCTGCTTCCAAAATCCTGTCGGCCGCGGCAGGCTGGCCGACAATCGTTTCGCCCCTGTCCATTTTCCTGGCCTTCGGCTTCTCCGGGCTGGTCGGAATCTTTTTCGGCTTTTATCCGGCGTACAAAGCCTCGCTTCTCAATCCCATCGAAGCCCTGCGCTACGAGTAAGACAACGGCCCTCGGGATGATGATTACTCTAATGAAATAAGGAGAATGTACGATGAAGACGAAACGGGTAATTGCAGTGTTGTTTACAGTAGTGGTGACGATGTTTCTTCTTTCGGGATGTGCGAGCCAGACACAGGCGTTGCTTGCAGAGGACTATACGAAAATGGGGAATGAAGAACTCCTTCGCTATTTCTATCGCCTTGACGATGAAATAGAGCGGCAGGAAAAGGCGTGGGGACCGGAAATCGGGATCGGAATAGGAACATTTGGACATCACAGCGGGATGGGGGTTGGCGTGGGGACGGGGCCCACGGGATATACGGCTGATGATCTGAGGAACCGCAGGATCGATGTCCGGCTTGAATTGAAAAAACGGGGGCTGAATCCCTGATGTCATCATAACGGCGCGCGAGAGATCACAGTCCACTTGCTTAACTTCGGTGAATATTGCTTCCCGGCGGTGAGTGGGCTATTCTTCGAAGGGAATGATTTGCACCATCGCCATTCCCTTGCCAAAAAAACCCAGCGCACGCGCCGCGGCCTGAGATAAATCAATGAATTCAAAATGGTGTTTTCGGCAGCGATCATTGACCGTCACGACCACGGACTTTTTGTTCCCGATGTTGATGACTTTGACCTTTTTACCAAGGGGAAGGGTCGGATGAGCCGCAGTCAGCTTATGCGGACAGTATATCGCTCCCGAACTCGTTTTTTTGTTCTTGAGGCTCTTTCTGTAATAGTATGCTCTTCCGACCGTTCCTTCCGGTTTTTGAAGATCGGAAATTTCCTTCTGATTTATTGGATCTGTTTTCAGTTCGGATGTATCTTCCGCCTGAAGTGGGTGTGCCGCGAAAAGAAAAACAATCTGAAAGGCCAAAAGACAGCGCGCTATCCTGCTTATTCGATTTCTGAAATGCATCACGAACTCCTTTCAGCACAGTTCAGAGCAGTCGGTTTGAAAGATCTTTATATTACGTCGAGATCGTAGAATATTCCTTTGCGTAAAGACTTGCTTTTCCCCACCGCACTTTTTATTCCGCATTTTCCTGTTCCATGGGCAGCGTCTCTACTGGAGTCAGCGGAAGAATAGACTCGCCGCCATGCATGGGACAGTAATCCACCGGCTGGGTGCCGGGCAGGTAGAATTCTTCCCGTTGTTCCGGGCAGTCGGGAGTTGCCAGGAAGCCCGTCAAGGGGTCGATGGAAACGGAAACGACCGATTCCGGTTTCGGGAAATCAACAACTGGTTTGCCGGATAATGCGGATCGCATGAATCGTTCCCAGATCGGAGCGCAGACTGCCCCCCCGGTAAAACCTTTCCCTCCTGGTTTAGGCTTGTCATAGCCTGCCCAGATGCCGGTTATGAGTTGAGGCGTATAGCCAATAAACCAGGCATCCTGATAGTTGTCGGTCGTGCCTGTCTTTCCCGCGGAGGGGTGTTCTCCGCTGAATCGCTTCAGCGTCTTGGCCGTCCCGTAATTCAGGACGTCTTTCAGCATCGAGGTGACAACATAGGCGGTGGCCGGAAAAAGTACCGGCGTGACGACAACCGGGGGACTTTCCGTCCAGGTACGATAATACCGGTCATAGACGTGGGTGATGGTCCGTGCTTCGGCCCGTAACCCGCCATTGGTCAGCGGTGTGTAGGCCTGGACAAGACTGGCAAGGGTCACTTCCTCCGTTCCCAGAGCCAGGGACAGGTCGTTTTGCGCACGCAGCGCAAGCCCCTGCCTGCCGGCGAAATTCACGAAATAGGGGACACCGATGGCATCGAGCAATTTAACGGCAATCACATTGTTGGAGTGAGCAAGGGCCTGTCGAACAGTAAGTTCCCCCTGTGTTGTTCCTTCATAATTCCGGGGCGTCCAGCTATCCCGCCCCCCCCGGCTGTAAGTTGCCGGCCTGTCGTTCAGGATGCTGGAGGCCGTATATCCTTTTTCCAAGGCGGCCGCGTAAATGAACGGTTTGATGGCGGAGCCGGGCTGGCGTCTGGCGACATAGGCCCGATCATAAGCGCTTTTGGCGAAATCAACACCGCCCACAGCGGCAAGAACATCCCCGGTGTTCGGATCCATGCAGAATAGGGCTCCCTGAAGATCCGGGGATAGCTTCTTTATTCCCTCACGCAGAAAACGCTCGGCCTGCCTCTGCAAATCAATATTCATGGCTGTGGTGACTTCCAGTCCGCCTCTGTCGACAATTTCCTTTCCGTACCGTTCAATCAGTTGATTTTTAATGTGAGTTACATAATAAGGCGCTTCTCCTCGCTTGAAAACCGTTATGGGAACGGCCGCCAGCCTCCTTTTTTTCCCGGCGGTAATCATGTTCAGTTCCGCCATTCTTTTCAGAACAAGGTTCCTGCGTTTTCCGACCACAGAGGCTTCGCAGAAAGGATTATAGCGATTTGGCGCCTTTGGAACACCGGCCAGAAGCGCGCATTCGGCTTCAGTCAGATCTGCGGGAGTCTTATCGAAATAAAGAAGTGAAGCCTGGGCGATTCCCCAAGCCCCGTTGCCGTAGTAAATTTCATTGAAATACATTTCCAGGATCTGTTTCTTCGTGTATTTTTTTTCATATTCCAGAGCGAGGGAAACTTCCTGAATTTTCCGGTCGAAGGTTTTCCTGGCGGACAGATATTTATTCTTGATAAGTTGCTGGGTGATGGTCGAGCCGCCTTCGACGATTTTTCCTTTGGTGACATCTTTAACAACGGCTCTGGCAATCCCACGGATATCAATTCCGGAGTGTTCGTAAAACCGGCAATCTTCAATTGCCAGCACGGCCTTCTCCAGAAATGGATTTATCTGGTCTATGGAGACCCAGTATCTTTTTTCAGGCAGTATCCGGCCAACATAACGCCCTTTGTTGTCGAAGACCTTTATGGAAGAAAAACCCCGCGGCAGGGGAGGATAAGAAGCAAATTCCTGAGCGCCGGCCGATGATGCAAAACTCGAAGGCAGGAAAAACGCCATGAATAAAAAAATACACCACATCCTGGAAATCAGAGGCCTGTGACAAATCGGAAAAGAGCTGCTTTCAAATAAATCTGTCGGGGCCATTGTCGTTTTTATTTTTAAATGCATTCTTACAGTCACACTTCCTTATTGATGATCATTTTCAAAACCATGAAATTTTCTTTACGGGATACTCGAGAGGAGAATGATCGAAATTACTTAATGCCAGTCAAAAGGGGCATCCCGGTTAAAATCGGGGGACAGGTTCCGGTCATTTACTTCCTGCACAAAAAAATGTTCAAAACCGAGATGGAAGGCATAGTCCATTACCTTCTCATATTCTTCCGCGGTGATTCGCCTGTCCAAGGGAGGAAAATCCTTCATCGCAGGTATCGGAGTGTACTGGGACATGATGCTGAGCGGAACGGCGGTGGATAGGTGCCTTTTGATCAGATCCAGAACGGCGAAGCTGTTTTCCGTTTGTCCCGGCAGAACAAGATGGCGGATGATTATTCCTCTGCGGGCAATGCCCTGGTCCGGACTCAGGGTATCTCCTGTCTGACGAACCATTTCTCGAAGAGAGCCGACGGCATGCATAACATAATCTTTTATGCCGGAAAAGTAAAAAGCGCCGGCGTCACTGCCGTACTTGAAATCGGGAAGATAGATGTCGACGATACCTTCCAGAAGACGGATGACCTCCGGGTTCTCATAGCCGCCGCAGTTATATACCAGAGGAAGGTGAAGGCCCTTCTCGCGGGCGATGCGCAGGGCGTCAATCAGAACGGGAAGGTGCGGCGTCGGGGTAACCGGTTCGATGGAATGGCAGCCCTGTTCCTGAAGGGAAAGCATGATCTGCGCAAGGGCCGCAGCGTCAAGAGTCTTTCCGCGAACATGGTGACTGATTTGAAAATTCTGACAGTAGCGGCAGCGGAGGTTGCAGGATGAAAAAAAAATTGTTCCCGACCCGGAAGTCCCTGAAATAGGCGGCTCCTCACCGAAATGGGGCATGGCGCAATCAACAACCGCCGAATCGAGCAGATGGCAGAAGCCCATCTGCATCCGGGTTCTGTCCACGCGGCAATGTCGGGGGCAGAGGGTGCAGCACTCAAGAATTTTCTCAAGCCGGGCGATTTTTTCTTTCAACTTCATTTTACCGGGCATCCTGATTTCTTTTTTTCAATGCCATGCCAGGATGAAGCATGAACCGATTTCCTTTGCGTACATTAGAATGTTGTCCGACTTTAAACAGTGTAATCATGGGGTTGTCGCCTTGATGTCAAAGCTGATTCGTCTCAGGAACTAAATCCGTTCGACCATAGATCTGAGCTTGCCGCTTTCAACCAGCTCAAAAAACTGTTCGCCCAGAGGGGCGGAACGTCGGACGGCCTCCTGCCAGTTCCGGATGCGCGTTGCCGGATCATCCATGAAAGATCTGAAATCCTCCCGGTCCGGAAGCTTTCCAAGAGGAAGGGTTGAAACAAAATCCTCTGTGGGAAAAACCATCAGGGTATGGTCCAGAAGGACATCAGGAGTTCTGCGATGCTTCAAACGCTTGTCAAACCAGCCGGGAATAATACGTTCCTGATGGTGGAAAAAGAGAGTCATGTCATCGTCTGATTCGGCGAAGTCATAGGTCTGGTGATAATCGACGAGGCCGCCATCCCGGTAGACACCCCGGGGCGCCCCGTAAATATCGCGAATTCCGGCCACAAACAGGGGAATTGCTCCGGAGGCCAGAATTGCATGCTTGAAATTGGTTCTATTGAGTTGAATAAACCGGCCTCGGAAAGGACTTTTAAGACAGAAGCCAGGCGGGTTCGGTCCATTGTAAAAAACGACCCGCTCCGTGAAGTGATCCAGAGTGGATCGGCTCAGGGCGTTCATCAGAAAGCACAGAAACAATCCGGATGACTGAATCCAGGAAGATTCCGAAGCAACGAGATGCCGCACGCGGGCGGTCAGGACGGCAAGGCGGTAATGTTTATGAGCCAGGGCAAAAGGCAGGGCGTCATCTTCAATGTAGGAGTTGACGACATTGATCAGGTTTTGCAGGACTATACCCGCGCGATCGTCCTTATGGTAAGGGATACGGATGTAAGCTTCCATAAGGTTTAGATAGCTCTTTTCTGCTTCCGGCTGCACCCAGGCGGCAAAACGCCAGGCACCGGAAGACGAGCCGATCAACTGAACCGGTTTCTTCCTTCCCAGAAGCCCCGCTTTAAGAAGTGTCAGATCGAATCCCGTAGCAACAAGCCAGCGTGGACCGGCTGCGGGAGCGAAAAAAGCAGAAATCCGGTCGCAGGAAAAACCGCCGTCACGAATCTGTTCGTAGGCTTTCCGACCTGCTTTGATACGAATGCTGAACATGGTATTGCTTTTCACGCACCGGCTGTGGGTCATTAGACCTTGACACAACCCGATCCATTTTTGTAGAGTAGCACCGCCGTCGGCAAGGGATGAATTTGCATGAAAACATGGCGCGGCTTTAAAGAGATCGGGTTATTTACATGAACATCCGGTCTGTTGTCAACGGCAATTGTCATATGGGCATCACGAAGATCGGAAGGAGGCAGCCTGGAAAGGCACTGGAGCATGGCTATTCAAGATGAAATGAGACAAGTGGCGGAAGGAGCGCGGGAAGCCTCTCGCACACTTTCCCGCATGCCGACGGAAATCAAGGACAGGGCCCTGAAGGAGATGGCTGAACGACTTCTTCAGCAGGCCGGCTGGCTGATGCAGGAAAATGAAAAGGATGTGGCGTTCGCGAAGAATCTGGGTCTCTCTCCCGCCATGATCGACCGGTTGACCTTGAAGGAATCCACGATTCGAGATATGGCCGACGGCATTCTGGAAGTGGCCTCGCTGCCGGATCCCGTGGGGAAGGTGACCTCCATGTGGCGACGGCCCAATGGCCTGCTGGTGGGCCGGATGCGGATTCCCCTGGGGGTGATTGGCATCATCTATGAGTCACGTCCCAATGTGACCGCCGATGCCGCGGCCCTCTGTCTGAAATCGGGGAACGCCGTCATTCTCAGGGGGGGCTCTGAGGCCATTCATTCCAACATCGCCATCGGACGGCTTCTTAAGGATGTTCTGAAAGAGACCTCCCTGCCGGAAGCGGCGATTCAGGTCGTTGAAACAACAGACCGGGAGGCGGTCTACGAGTTACTGCAACTGGAGGAATATATCGACCTGATCATTCCCCGGGGTGGAGAAGACCTCATCCGGGCGGTGGTCCGTCAGTCCCGGATTCCCGTTATCAAACACTATAAAGGCGTGTGCCACGTATTCGTGGACGCGGATGCGGATCTGGAAATGGCGGCTAAGATCTGCCTCAACGCCAAGATTCAGCGTCCCGGAGTCTGCAATGCCATGGAAACCCTGCTTGTTCATCGGGAGGCGGCTCCCCGCTTTCTCCCAGAGCTTGCCCGAAAGCTCAGGGAGAGTCACGTTGTTATCCGGGGGTGTGAAGAAACCTGCGCTCTGATTTCAGATGCTGAACAGGCAACGGAAGCAGACTGGTACAGGGAATACCTTGATCTGGTCCTGTCAATCCGGGTGGTTGGTGGAATTGAAGAGGCAATGGACCATATCGCCCGTTACGGGTCGCTTCACACGGAATCCATTGTTACCAACGACTACGCCAACGCCCAGCGATTCCTCAACGAAGTCAATTCATCCACGGTGCTGGTGAACGCTTCCACGCGGTTCAGTGACGGATTCCAGCTGGGGTTGGGGGCGGAAATCGGAATCAGTACAACAAAGCTTCATGCGTACGGTCCCATGGGACTGGAAGAATTGACCACAACAAAATTCATCGTATACGGGAACGGACAGGTGAGAACATGAAGTGGGGACTGCTGGGGGGTACCTTTGACCCGATTCATATGGGTCATCTTCGCTGTGCCGAAGAAATTCGAGAAATCTTCGATTTGAACCGGATCATTTTTATCCCGGCATCCCACCCGCCTCACAAGCTCGATGCGGCGGTTACCTCTTTTTATCATCGGGAGCAAATGGTCCGTCTTGCCATTGAAGGCAACCCCTCTTTTTCATTTTCCGATGTGGAGAATTTACGGGCTGGGAAGTCCTATTCGATTGAAACCGTAGAATATTTCCTCAACAAATATCTCAAGTCGATCGAGATCTACTTCATTCTCGGGCAGGATGCCTTTCAGGCCATTCAGACCTGGAAGGACTGGCAAAAACTCCTGCTTTTATGCAACTTCTCCGTTCTCACTCGACCGGGATACGAAAGCATGGGGCTTTCGGGAATTCTGCCGGAGGAGTTTGCGAGGCAGTTCATTTATGACGAGGCTGCTGACGGATATCGAGGACCATCCGGCCACCTCATCTACTTCCGTCAGGTCACCTTTCTGGATATTTCATCATCGGACATCCGAGCCAGGGTAAAAAATGGAAAATCCATCACCTATCTGACGCCGGATTCTGTCCGGCATTACATAAAGAAAAATAAATTATATTCGACGGAGTAACAGAAGAGAAATCAAACGAAAAATTCAGATCGCGCTGCTACATCATGAGTTCGAATACACAAGGTTGACTTGAAAGGGGGCGCGGTCAGTGCCACGTGATTGAATGCAGTTTGAAAATAAACTGAGTAAATTCTTCCCTGGTTGTTTCCTTGACATCCGACAGCCTGACCTTCACGGCATTATTGTAAAATGAAAAACCATCCTTGATCGGTTCCGGGTTTTCATCGTCTTCACAGAAATTTCTTATGAATTCACGTGCGATTTTCCGCGCCTCGTTGATATCTTCCGCGGACACGATATAGTGATGACGCTGAATATCGCCCTCTACTTCGTCTTCTTCGGATATTTTAAGCCAGTAATATTGCATTTAACCTCCTGATTATCTGCATCATCGAGCGGGGTTGGACTGTTATGAAACCGATGGTCAATATTTTGGGATGTTCGTTCCCGCCGAAAATGAAAAGAACCCTGAACTGCCGACCAGGTTATTTTCTTATAAAATGATGCAATTTAAAACCCTTACTGCCGGAGCAGACCAAACTCTGTAAAACATCATCAGTGCGTAAAGAATGAAGCGTAATTATCAACCTGTTTTACGTTGTGGAATTAATGCCGGCCACAACATTTTCAGAGTCGGTCAGACCGTGCATAAACCCTGTCAGGGCTAACGTTTTCCACCCCCGCCATCCAAGCCGGGCGTAAAGAAAGATAAACTGTTTCCTTACTGATAATCTGCTTAGGGATGCCGTTTGATGTTCCTTCGAAATGAGAAGCTGCAAACATCCATGTCGTGACTTTTGAACGGTTGATGTCATACCATTCCATGTGTTTCGATGTCAAGCGCCTTATAGCCGTTCCATATTATTATGACGCAGCCTGACTTACACTTGTGACGCAGGCAATTTTCGGATATATATATCGAAATGTTATGTATCACTATCTCATTGACATATAAGTTTGTTCTGAATTATAGATCAAAGCACCGGACGAAACTGTCATTATTACAGCAAACTTGCGCGTCATATCCCGTCAGGTGAATGGAGCTGCAACTCGATGGAAAATACGGCACAAAAAGAAACACGCATCACGACGTCCATAGAACAGGAAGAGCTTCGCGGCATTTCCAGATCTGTGGCGGAAATCGAATGGCTGCTGCTTATCCTTGTTCTGCTGTATCACGTCTTCGGCGGCACCGACGTCAAAGACGCGCCATCCATTGTTCTGTCTCTGGTCATGTATGCAGCCTTTGTCATGGGCTTCCGCTATGCGCGCTTCCTTAAACAGGAATCAAGATGGAAACTCGCGGTGGAAACCTGGGTCATGACCGGGTTTGTCACTTGGGCGCTATGGCATACAGGCAAGCTGGAAAGTCCCCTGTTGAATTCTTATCTGCTGGTGATCATCACCAGTGCGCTGGCCCTGGGCAAGCTGACCACCCTCCTGGAACTGGCCCTGATCGGCACCTGTTTCATTTTTCTCGGAAGTCACTCATCAATTAATGAGCTTTTTTCGCTGAAATATGTCGGCGCCTTGTTTGCCCGATTCGCTCCTTTTGTGCTTGTGGCGTACATCACCACCATGTTCGCGTCCGATATCCGCTATGGCCTCAACAAGATCAAACTGATGTCGGAAACAGACGAGCTGACGGGGATATACAATCGTCGCGGCCTGGCCATCATCGCCGACCGGCTGTTCGGCCACACAGTGCGTTACAACCGCCCTCTGAGTCTGCTCGCCATTGACAGCGATAACATGAAACGAGTCAACGACGACTACGGCCACAAGGCCGGTGATCAGCTTCTTGTTACGCTGGTGAATACAATCCAGGCTCAACTGCGACATTCCGACATTCTGGCCCGTCAAGGCGGCGACGAATTCGTCGTTTTACTCCCCGAAACGCCATCGACCGGCGCCCTTGACGTCGCTGAACGAATCCGCAAAGCCGTAGAGAATACCCCCCTCGTACTGGATGGCAAAATTGTCCGCACGACGGTCAGCATAGGCGTAGCTTCCTACCCGTCCGAGGGGCACAGCCTCGACGTGCTGCTTGCTCAGGCAGACTTCAAGATGTATGAGGCTAAACTTGGCGGCAGAAACAAGGTTGTGCAGTGTTCCGTCTGAATTCCTCCAAGGGCGGCTGTTCGTGAATTCCAGTCCCTGTCGCCACACACAACCAGCCGAGAACGTGTTGGCTTCTCCTGATTTCAATCCGTAAAAGTTATCGAGGGTCTTCGCGGCCATCCCTGTTCCGGTGATGATTCATGACCGTGAAAATCAATTCAAACCTGATTAATTAGTCCGTCCTGAAAAATAGGATGTGAAAAATTTTTTGGTTGATCGGTTCTTTGAAAACTGAAGATGATTGCGGCTAAAGAAGAGATTTTCTGAATGATTTTCTCTACACTGTCTGTCGATTCCC
>Ga0067045_1027693_pt1 | contig 70108 bp, 58 predicted proteins | sample TerdegcTABiofilm_FD_59184 | JGI IMG/M metagenome (GOLD analysis project Ga0067045, IMG submission 59184) | Combined Assembly of (Gp0054472, Gp0054536) Wastewater bioreactor microbial communities from Singapore -Terephthalate degrading...
TTCGTCCCAGGCAGGCTGTGCCCTGGACTGCAGTTTCTGCTCCACCGGCAAGCAAGGCTTCAATAGCAACCTCACCGCCGCCGAAGTCATCGGCCAGGTGTGGATTGCCAACAAATCCTTTGGCAGCGTCCCGGCGACCGTCGACCGTGCCATCACCAACGTGGTGATGATGGGCATGGGTGAGCCGCTGCTGAACTTCGACAACGTGATCGCGGCCATGCACCTGATGATGGACGACCTGGGTTACGGCATCTCCAAGCGCCGTGTGACCCTGTCGACCTCCGGCGTGGTGCCGATGATCGATGAGCTGTCCAAGCACATCGACGTCTCCCTGGCGTTGTCGCTGCACGCACCCAATGACGCATTGCGTAACCAATTGGTGCCGATCAACAAGAAGTATCCGCTTAAGATGCTGCTTGAATCTTGCCAGCGCTACATGTCGTCCCTGGGCGAAAAGCGCGTGCTGACCATCGAGTACACCTTGCTCAAGGACATCAACGACAAGGTCGAACACGCGATCGAGATGATCGAGTTGCTCAAGAACATCCCGTGCAAGATCAACCTGATTCCGTTCAACCCGTTTCCCCATTCTGGCTATGAGCGGCCGAGCAACAACGCCATCCGCCGTTTCCAGGATCAACTGCACCAGGCCGGCTTCAACGTCACCGTGCGTACCACCCGTGGTGAAGACATCGATGCCGCCTGTGGCCAATTGGTAGGACAGGTGCTGGATCGCACCCGTCGCAGCGAACGTTATATCGCCGTGCGCGAACTGAGCGCCGCCGACGATGTGCCGCAAAGCGCCGCGACTCGAACCTGAGAGAGGATCTCTATGCCCTTGCGCCTTGCGCTGCTTTTGCTTGTTACCGGTCTCGCGACCGGTTGTGTTTCATCGGGCTATGACAGCCCTTTGCAAACCGGCAAGGGCCGCGAAGAGGCGCGAGTGGCTTATGTGCAACTGGGCTTGGGTTACCTGCGCCAGGGCATGAGCGAGCAGGCCAAGGTGCCGTTGAAAAAGGCCCTTGAACTGGACGGCGACGATGCCGAGGCCAATGGCGCACTCGCCCTGGTGTTCCAGGCCCAGGCCGAGCCTGAGTTGGCCGAGCAGTATTTCAGCAAGGCCCTGGTTTCCCGTCCTGCCGATCCCCGGCTGCTGAACAACTACGGCAGCTTCCTGTTCGAGCAGAAACGCTATGACCAGGCTTCCCGTTATTTCCAGCAAGCCAGCGCCGATACCCTCTACCCAGAGCGGTCGCGCGTGTTCGAGAACCTTGGGGTGGCCTCCAAGCGTCTCGGCCAGCGTGACCTCGCGCGCCAACACCTGGAAAAAGCCCTGCACCTGAACAGTCGCCAGCCTCGCGCTTTGCTCGAAATGGCTGAGTTGTCTTACGAAGACAGGCATTATGTGCCGGCACGTGACTATTACGAACGTTTTAGCCTGCTCAGCGGGCAAAATGCACGTAGTCTATTGCTCGGTGTGCGCCTGGCGACGGTTCATGAAGAACGCGACACGGCCGCACGTTATGGCCAGCAACTCGAACGACTCTATCCCGGTACGCCGGAATATCAGCAATACCTGTCGGAGCAATGATGAAAGCGGCGCACCCGGAAGTTGTAGCAGCTAATCGCGTAAACCCAGGCGACACCTTGCGTCAGGCCCGCGAAAGCAATGGTTGGTCGCTGGCGGAAGTGGCCCTCAAGCTCAATTTGACCACCACGTCCCTGGGCAACCTGGAAGCCGGCGCGTTCGACAAGCTGCCTGGGCATACCTTCGCCCGCGGCTATATCCGCGCCTACGCCAAATTGTTGGGTATCGACCAGGCCATCTTGGTCCAGCAATTCGACCAGGTCACCGGCACCGACTCCCAGGGCAGCAACGTCCATGGCCTGGGGCGCATCGAAGAGCCGGTGCGGGTGTCCCATACGATCCTGCGCATCGTCAGCCTGTTGCTGCTGATCGCCGTGATTGGTGGCGGTTTCGTCTGGTGGCAGGACCAGGCCTCCCAGCGCACCAAGGACCTGACCAGCAACGCCATGGAGCACGTCGAAGTCGAAAGCGCCGACGGCACCACGCAGATTCACCCGTTGGACGAGCCGGAAGACCAGGCTGTCGCCGAAGGCCAGGCTGCGCCCGAAGCGCCAGTGACGGCCGAGCAACCCGCGGCGGAATCGGCCCTGGCGGCCACCACTGCTGCGGTGCCGGCTCCAGCCGTACCGGCGCACGCCCCGGTCGTACCGGTCGTACCGGCTGCACCGGCGCACACTCCGGCGGCGCCTGTGGCGCAAGCCACCGCCCCGGTCGCTCCCGTGCAGGCGCCAGCGCCTGCCGCCGCCCCGACAGCCCCCGCGATTTCGCCGCCGACCACTCCCGTGTTGATCGCCGGTGACGGGCACGTACAAATTACCTTCGTTGCTGACTGCTGGACGCAACTCAGCGATGGCAATGGCAAAGTGCTGTTTAGCGGTCTGAAGCGTAAGGGAGATACGCTCGACCAGGGCGGCAAGCCTCCTTTGACGCTGCGTCTGGGCTTTGCCCGTGGCGCGCAAGTGGCCTACAACGGCCAGCCTGTCGACGTAGCGCCGTTCACCAGTGGCGAAACTGCTCGCCTGAAGTTGGGACAATAGTCATGCACGGCGAATCTCCAATCAAACGTCGCGTATCGCGCAAGATCTGGGTCGGCTCGGTGCCGGTGGGTGGCGACGCCCCCATCGCGGTACAGAGCATGACCAACAGCGACACCAACGATGTCGCTGCCACCGTCGCCCAGATCAACCGTCTGGAAGCCGCCGGTGTCGACATCGTGCGGGTTTCCGTACCGGATATGGATGCCGCCGAAGCCTTCGGCCGCATCAAGCAACTGGTCAAGGTGCCGCTGGTTGCCGACATCCACTTCGACTACCGGATCGCTTTGCGCGTGGCCGAACTGGGCGTCGATTGCCTGCGCATCAACCCGGGCAACATCGGTCGCGAAGACCGTGTGCGCGCAGTGGTGGATGCTGCCCGTGATCGCGGGATTCCGATCCGCATCGGCGTCAACGCCGGTTCCCTGGAAAAAGACCTGCAAAAAAAATACGGCGAGCCGACCCCGGCCGCGCTGGTTGAATCGGCGCTGCGCCACGTTGAACACCTTGAGCGTCTGAACTTCCAGGACTTCAAGGTCAGCGTAAAGGCCTCCGACGTGTTCATGGCGGTAGAAGCCTACCGCCTGCTGGCCAAGGAAATCGTGCAGCCGCTGCACCTGGGTATCACTGAAGCGGGCGGTTTGCGCTCAGGCACAGTGAAATCTGCGGTGGGTCTCGGTATGCTGCTCGCCGAAGGGATTGGCGATACTATCCGCATCTCCCTGGCGGCAGACCCGGTAGAGGAAGTGAAGGTCGGTTACGACATTCTCAAATCCCTGCATTTGCGTTCCCGTGGCATCAACTTCATTGCCTGCCCGAGCTGCTCGCGGCAGAACTTCGACGTGGTGAAAACCATGAACGAACTGGAAGGGCGCCTCGAAGACCTGCTGGTGCCGCTGGATGTCGCGGTGATCGGTTGTGTGGTCAACGGGCCGGGTGAAGCCAAGGAAGCCCATATCGGCTTGACCGGCGGCACGCCGAACCTGATTTACATCGACGGCAAGCCGTCGCAGAAACTGACGAATGACAATCTGGTGGATGAGCTCGAAAGACTGATCCGCCAGAAAGCGGCCGAAAAGGTCGAGGCTGACGCTGCAGTTATCGCGCGCGGCTGATCCAGCGAATTTAAGGAATAGATGTGAGCAAGTCTCTGCAAGCCATTCGTGGCATGAACGACATCCTTCCGGAGCAGACGCCGCTGTGGCGCTACTTCGAGAACACCGTTGCGCGTCTGCTGGATAACTACGGTTACAAACAGATCCGTATGCCGATCGTCGAGTTCACCGAGCTGTTCAAGCGCTCCATCGGTGAAGTGACCGACATCGTTGAAAAAGAGATGTACACCTTCGAAGACCGCAACGGTGATTCCCTGACCTTGCGTCCGGAAGGCACCGCCGCGTGCGTGCGCGCCGTGCTCGAGCATGGCCTCACCGGCGGTGGCCAGCCGCAGAAGCTGTGGTACATCGGGCCGATGTTCCGCCACGAGCGCCCGCAGAAAGGCCGTTATCGCCAGTTCCACCAGATCGGCCTGGAAGTGTTCAACCTCGACGGTCCGGACATCGACGCCGAACTGATCGTGCTGACCTGGCGCCTGTGGGGCCTGCTGGGCATCCGCGATGCGGTCAAGCTTGAACTCAACAGCCTGGGCACCAGTGAGTCCCGGGGCCGCTATCGCGTCGCCCTGGTCGAGTACCTGTCTGCCCACCTGGACAAGTTGGACGAAGACAGCCAGCGCCGTCTGAAAACCAACCCGTTGCGCGTCCTCGATACCAAGAACGCTGACACGCAGGCCGTGCTGGTCAATGCGCCGAAGATGGCCGATTACCTGGACGACGAATCCCGCACCCACTTCGAGGGGCTCAAGGCGCGCCTGGAAGCCGCCGGGATTCCTTACGTGATCAACCCGAAACTGGTGCGCGGCCTCGATTACTACAGCAAGACCGTGTTCGAGTGGGTCACCGACAAGCTCGGCGCCCAGGGCACCGTGTGTGCCGGTGGCCGTTATGATGGCCTGGTCGAGCAGATGGGCGGCAAGCCGACCCCCGGCGTGGGTTTTGCCATGGGTATCGAGCGCCTGATCCTGCTGCTGGAAACCCTGGAACAGGTTCCGGAAGAAATCTCCCGTCAGGTGGACGTGTACCTGTGCGCCTTTGGCGAGGCCGCCGAACTGGCTGCCCTGGCCCTGAGCGAAAAAGTGCGCGACCAGTTGCCGAACCTGCGCCTGCAGATCAATGCCGGCGCCGGCAGCTTCAAGAGCCAGTTCAAGAAGGCCGACAAGAGCGGTGCGCTGTACGCGCTGATCCTCGGCGATGACGAATTGGCCCAGCAAGTGATAGGTTTCAAACCCCTGCGTGGCCAGGGCGAGCAACAGAACATTGCCTTTGATGCGCTCGCCGCGCACTTGGCCACCTGCGTCGTGCAGGGTTGAAGCTGTCGAACAGCCGAATTTAGCGATTAAGGAGTGTTGGGGTGTCGAGTACTGATGATGAGCAGCTGGCCGAGTTCAAGGACTGGTGGCAGCGTAACGGCAAGCCCCTGGTTACCGGCGGCCTGCTGGCTTTAGTGGTGGTGTTCGGCTGGCAAGCCTGGCACAAGTATCAGGCCAACCAGTCCCAAGGCGCCTCGATCCTCTATCAGCAATTGCTGGAAAGCACGCTGACGCCGAGCGGCAAGCCCGATCCTGCGCAAGTGGCAGACCTGGCCGGCAAGCTCAAGAGCGAATTTGGCGGTAGCACCTACGCCCAATACGGCAGCCTGTTCGTCGCGAAAGTCGCGGTCGACACCGGCAAGCTGGATGACGCCGTCGCCGAACTGAAGGCCATCGCCGACAAGCCGACCAACCCGACCCTGGGTGAAATCGCACGTCAGCGCCTGGCTCAGGTATTGGCGGCACAGAACAAGGCCGACGAAGCACTCAAACTGCTCGACGGCGACGCTGACAAGGCATTTGTAGCCACTCGCGAAGAGCTCAAGGGTGACCTGTTGGTCCAATTGGGTCGTACCGACGAAGCCAATGCTGCGTACAAAAAAGCCAAGGCGGCGCTGTCTGATGAAGCGGCGGTCGGTGGCTTACAAATCAAGCTCGACGACTTGGCCAAAGGGGATGCGTGACGTGATCCGTTGGAAACATGCAGCATTGCTGGCTCTGGCCGTTCTGGCCGCGGGTTGCAGCAGCAACAGTAAAAAAGAACTGCCTCCGGCCGAGCTGACCAGCTTCAAGGAAGAAGTGGTCCTGCAAAAGCAGTGGAGCCGCTCCATCGGTGACGGTCAGGGCGAAACCTACAACATGTTGGTACCGGCAATCGACGGTGACAACATTGTGGCCGCTGACGTGACCGGCGTGGTGATCTCCATGGATCGCATGAACGGCGACGTGAAGTGGAAGAAAGACCTCGAACTGCCTGTATCCGGCGCCGTCGGCGTGGGTTACGGCATGGTCATGCTCGGCACGCTCAAGGGCGAAGTCGTGGCGCTGGACTCCAGCACCGGTGAAGAGAAATGGCGCGCTCGCGTGACCAGTGAAGTTCTCGCACCGCCTGCCACCAACGGCGACATCGTCGTGGTGCAAACCCAGGACGACCGTGTGATCGGCCTCGACGCCAGCACTGGCGCCCAACGCTGGTTGTACGACAGCACCCCTGCGGTGCTGACCCTGCGCGGTACCAGTGGTCCGGTTGTGACCAATAATCTGGCCGTTGCGGGCCTGTCGACCGGTAAAGTGGTCGCCCTGAATACCCAGAACGGCGTGCCTATCTGGGAAACGCGTGTGGCGATCCCGCAAGGTCGTTCGGAACTGGATCGCGTCGTCGACATCGACGGTGGCTTGCTGCTGTCCGGCGAAACCCTCTACGTCGCTACCTACCAGGGCCGTGTCGCGGCACTGGACCTGCAAAGCGGCCGCGTCAACTGGCAGCGTGATGCTTCCAGCTACGCCGGTGTCGCCCAAGGGTTTGGCAGCGTCTACGTAAGCCTGTCGTCCGGCACCGTTGAAAGTGTCGACGAACGTTCCACCACTGCGCTGTGGAGCAACGACTCTCTGGCCCGCCGTCAACTGTCGGCACCGGAAGTGTTCTCCAGCTACGTAGCGGTAGGCGACTTCGAAGGCTACCTGCACCTGCTGAGCCAGGTAGACGGTCGCTTTGTGGGTCGCGAGCGCATCGACAGCGACGGCCTGCGTGCGCGTCCGCTGGTCGTGGGTAACATGCTTTATGTGTTTGGCAACAGCGGCAAGCTGGAAGCCCTGACCATCAAGTAAAGGTTTGACTATGCTTGGGGTTACCCCCAGGCGGCCCTGCTTCATTGCTTAATGTAGGAGCGAGCTTGCTCGCGAAGGACGTCAACGCTCACGCGGGTTTCTGGATAAACGCGGCGTCCTCAGGTTTTTCGCGAGCAAGCTCGCTCCTACAGGAACCAGTGTCGGGCAGGGTATGTGGCATTTCAAATGCCGCCCCGAGCACCAGCCGCTGCCTTGCAGCGGCTTTTGTATTTTCTGAAATAACGAAGTGGAGAGCCGCATGGTTCCCGTAATCGCCCTGGTGGGCCGACCTAACGTCGGCAAGTCCACCTTGTTCAACCGCCTGACCAGGACTCGCGACGCCATTGTCGGCGACTTGTCCGGTCTGACCCGTGATCGCCAATACGGTGAGGCAAAGTGGCAAGGGCGCTCCTACATTATTGTCGACACCGGTGGTATCTCCGGTGACGAGCATGGCATGGACGAAAAGATGGCCGAGCAGTCGCTGCTGGCCATTGAAGAAGCCGATGTCGTGTTGTTCCTGGTGGACGCCCGCGCGGGCTACACCGCTGCCGACCAGATGATCGGCGAGCACCTGCGCAAGCGCAACAAGCGTTCCTACGTGGTCGCCAACAAGATCGACAACATCGATCCTGAAATGGCCCGTGCCGAATTCAGCCCGATGGGCCTGGGCGACGCGATCCCGATCGCCGGTGCCCACGGTCGCGGCATCACCCAGATGTTGGAAATCGCCCTGCGCGACTTCCCTAAGGATGACGCCGAGGAAGAAGAGGGCGAAGAAGAGGTCGTCGCCGAAGGTGAGGAAGCCAAGCGCATTCCGGGCCCGAGCGAAAAAGACGGTATCAAGATCGCCATCATCGGCCGTCCCAACGTCGGCAAGTCGACCCTGGTCAACCGTATGCTCGGTGAAGACCGGGTCATCGTGTATGACCAGCCCGGCACTACTCGCGACAGTATCTACATCCCGTTCGAGCGTAACGACGAGAAGTACACGCTGATCGACACCGCTGGTGTGCGCAAGCGCGGCAAGATCCACGAGGAAGTTGAAAAGTTCTCCGTGGTGAAAACCCTGCAGGCGATCAAAGACGCCAACGTGGTGATCTTCGTGATGGACGCCCGCGAAGGCGTGGTGGACCACGACCTCAACCTGCTGGGCTTCGCCCTTGAGGCTGGTCGGGCGCTGGTGATCGCGATCAACAAGTGGGACGGCATGACGCCGAGCGAGCGCGATTTCGTCAAGATCGAACTGCAGCGTCGTCTGTTCTTCGTCGAGTTCGCCGATATCCACTTTATCTCGGCACTGCACGGTACCGGCGTGGGCAACCTCTACGCGTCCGTACAGAACTCGTTCAAGTCCGCGGTCACCCGCTGGCCGACCAACCGTCTGACCCAGATCCTCGAAGACGCGGTCGGCGAGCACGCACCGCCGATGGTCAACAACCGCCGGATCAAACTGCGTTACGCCCACTTGGGTGGTGCCAACCCGCCGATTATCGTGATCCACGGTAACCAGATCGAGAAGGTGCCTAAATCCTACGTGCGTTACCTGGAAAACACCTACCGCCGTGTCTTGAAGCTGGTCGGTACGCCGATCCGTATCGAGTTCAAGGGTGGCGAGAACCCATACGAAGGCAACAAGAACACACTGACTGACCGTCAGGTGAACAAGAAGCGTCGTTTGATGACTCACCACAAGAAGGCCGACAAGAAGCGCCGCGACAAGCGCTGATTCCGACCTCGCAAAAAGGGCTCTTTACGGGCCCTTTTTTGTGCGCGGTGGTTTGCGCCTTGACCCGATGCAGTTGGCAGCTTAAAACTTGCGGTTCACCTGCAGGGGCCTCCGATGATCAACAGCAAGCTGCCAAATGTCGGCACGACCATTTTCACCACCATGTCGCAACTCGCTGCCGAAACCGGCGCGCTCAACCTGTCCCAGGGCTTCCCTGACTTCAATGGCCCGCAGGGTTTGCTCGATGCCGTGGGCAAGCATGTCGCCAGCGGCCATAACCAATACGCACCGATGACCGGCCTGCCAGCCCTGCGCCAGCAAGTGGCGGCCAAGATCGCGCGCAGCTATGGCGCCACGGTCAGCCCCGACAGCGAAGTGACGATCACGCCCGGAGCCACGGCGGCGATCTTCTGCGCGATCCAGGCGGTGATCCGCAGCGGCGATGAGGTCATCGTGTTCGACCCGTGCTACGACAGCTATGAGCCTTCGGTCGAGTTGGCCGGCGGTCGCTGCGTGCATGTGCAACTGAACCTGGAAAACTTCAGCCTCGACTTTGAAAAGATCCAGGCGGCGTTGTCTGCGCGCACGCGCATGATCATCCTGAACACGCCGCATAACCCCACCGGCGCACTGATCAGCCGTGCCGAGCTGGACCTGTTGGCGGCCTTGATCCGCGACCGCGATATTTACCTGGTCAGCGATGAGGTCTACGAACATCTGGTGTTTGACGGTGTGCCTCATGTCAGCGTGCTGGCCCACGAAGAACTGTATCAACGTGCGTTCGTGGTCAGTTCCTTCGGCAAGACCTATCACGTCACCGGCTGGAAAACCGGCTACGTGGTCGCGCCACCGGCACTGACCGTCGAATTGCGCAAGGTGCATCAATATGTCAACTTCTGCGGCGTGACCCCGCTGCAGTACGCGTTGGCAGACTTCATGGCCGAACACCCGGAACACGTCGAAGAACTGCCGGCCTTTTACCAGGCCAAGCGCGACCTGTTCTGCGACCTGTTGACGCCGTCGCGTTTCAGCTTTACCCGGGTCACCGGTACTTACTTCCAACTGGTGGATTATTCAGCGATTCGCCCAGACCTGGATGACGTCGCCATGTCGTTGTGGATGACCCGCGAGCATGGCGTAGCGACGATCCCGGTTTCGGTGTTCTACCAGCATCCACCCCAAGGCCAGCGCCTGGTGCGCCTGTGCTTTGCCAAACGCGAGGAGACGCTGCAACAAGCAGCTGAGAAACTATGCGTGATCTGAATGCACTACCCGACCTGAACATCGCCCTGGTCCAGACCAGCCTGGCCTGGCACAACCGCCAGGCCAACCTCGATCACTTCGAACTGTTGCTGGAACAGGCTCGTGGCGCTGACCTGATCATCCTGCCGGAGATGTTCACCACCGGTTTCTCCATGGACTCGGCCACCCAGGCCGAACCGGAAAATGGCCCGACCCATCGCTGGCTCCAGAGCCAGGCGGCGAAGTACAACGCGGTGATCACCGGCAGTGTGATCATCCAGGCCGCCGACGGCAGCCACCGCAACCGCCTGTTATGGGCGCGGCCGGATGGCGAGGTGCTGCATTACGACAAGCGCCACCTGTTCCGCATGGCCGGCGAGCACAATCACTACACGCCCGGCGAGCGCCAGGTGCTGTTCGAGATAAAGGGCTGGCGTATTCGCCCATTGATTTGCTACGACCTGCGCTTTCCGGTGTGGAGTCGTGACGCCCAGGATACCGACCTGCTGCTGTACACGGCCAACTGGCCGGGGGCGCGACGCCAGCATTGGAACCGGTTGCTGCCAGCGCGGGCGATCGAGAACCTGTGTTATGTGGCGGCGGTGAATCGGGTGGGTACCGACGGCAAAGGCTTCGCTTATACCGGGGATAGCCAGGTGCTGGATTTCCAGGGTGAGAGCCTGTTGAGTGCGGGGGAGGCGGACGGGGTGTTTACGGTGTGCCTCAAAGCGGATGAATTGGCGGCTTACCGCAGCAAATTTCCGGCGAACCTGGATGCCGATACTTTTCAGTTTGTCTGACAGACCGCTATCGCGGGCAAGCCCACTCCCACATTCGAGCCGAACACGGTCAAAATGTGGGAGTGGGCTTGCCCGCGATGAGGCCCCAACAGACCACACACATCCAAAGCCCAACAAAAAAGGCCCCTGAGTTCTCACCCAGGGGCCTTTTGCATGTCAGCGCTCAGTGTGTTTACGCCGCTTTCGCTTCCAGATGGCTCAACGAGCGGTTCAGGGCGCTGAATACCGCCTTGAAGCTGGCCGTGGTGAAGTTTTCATCAATGCCCACGCCATGCACCGGACGCTCACCGTTCACTCGCAGCTCGATGTAGGCCGCAGCCTTGGCGTTGGTGCCGGCACCGATCGCGTGTTCGTTGTAGTCCATGATTTCCACGCCAATCGGCAGGCTGGCGACCAGGGCTTCGAGCGCGCCGTTGCCCTTGCCGTGCCAGCGCAGGTTGGTTTCGCCCTGGCCTTTGCCCGAGACTTCCACTTCCACGGTGCTGTTACCGTTTTCTTCCTGCAGGCGATGGCTGACCAGCGCGTAGGGCGTATTGGCTTGCAGGTATTCACGCTGCAACAGCGCGTGAATCTGCGAAGCGCTCATCTCCAGGCCCACGCGGTCGGTTTCGGCCTGAACCACTTGGCTGAACTCGATCTGCATGCGACGCGGCAAGCTGATGCCGTATTCCTGCTCCAGCAGGTAGGCGATGCCGCCTTTGCCCGACTGGCTGTTCACCCGGATCACCGCCTCGTAGCTGCGGCCGATGTCGGCCGGGTCGATCGGCAAGTACGGCACTTCCCACAGGGCGTCGGGTTTCTGCTGGGCGAAGCCCTTGCGGATTGCGTCCTGGTGGGAGCCGGAGAATGCGGTGTGTACCAGGTCGCCGACATACGGGTGACGTGGATGCACCTGGATCTGGTTGCATTCCTCGACCACTTTGCGCACGCCGTCGATGTCGGAGAAGTCCAGCTCAGGGTTCACGCCCTGGGTGTAGAGGTTCAACGCCACGTTGACCAGGTCGACGTTACCGGTACGCTCGCCGTTGCCGAACAGGCAGCCTTCGACACGGTCGGCGCCGGCCATCAGGCCCAATTCGGTGGCAGCTACGCCGGTGCCACGGTCGTTGTGGGTGTGCAGGCTGATGATCACGCTGTCACGACGGTTGACATGACGACCGAACCACTCGATCTGGTCGGCATAGATGTTCGGCGTGGCGCATTCAACGGTGGCCGGCAGGTTGAGGATCATCTTGTGCTCGGGCGTCGGGTTCCACACCTCGATCACTGCGTCACACACTTCCTTGGCGAATTCCAGCTCGGTGGCGCTGAAGGTCTCTGGCGAGTATTCGAACGTCCACTGGGTTTCCGGCTGCTGGGCGGCGTATTTGACGAACAGTTTGGCCGCGTTGACCGCGATGGCCTTGATCCCGTCCTTGTCCTGGTTGAACACGATGCGACGGAAGGACGGCGAGGTAGCGTTGTACAGGTGAACGATGGCTTTTTTCGCGCCGCGCAGGGATTCGAAGGTGCGCTCGATCAAGTCTTCACGGCCCTGGGTCAGCACCTGGATGGTGGTGTCCTCGGGGATGTGGTTGCCTTCGATCAGGGTGCGGACGAAGTCGAAGTCGGTTTGCGAAGCGGCCGGGAACGAGGCTTCGATTTCCTTCACGCCGACGGCGACCAGGGTCTTCCAGAAGCGCAGTTTTTTCACTGCATCCATCGGTTCGATCAGCGACTGGTTGCCATCACGCAGGTCGGAGCTGCACCAGATCGGCGCGGTGGTGATGGTTTTCGACGGCCAGGTGCGGTCCGGAATATCGATGGTCGGAAACGCGCGGTACTTCGAAGACGGGTCTTTGAGCATGCTCATCGGGAAATCCTTTGGTGGAGGGGCCGAAAAAGGGCGGCCTGCCGGAAAATTGTTATGGGGTATAAAACAAGGGACGAGGCAGATCGATTCAGCCTGGCAGTCGTGCGCTGACAAGGCACAGGCTGCGGTGCTGGCGGAGCAAAATGAGTGTGTGAGAGGTTTTCATAAGTTCAACCCTAACCGCCGGGGTGAAAGATGGCAAGTAGTCCAGAAAAATTGAGATAAGTTCTTCTGTTGGCGTAGGAAACGAGATTTTATGCTTGGTAAATAGTCTGGGGCTGGTTTTAATTGCGCAGCCTTTATCGGCTGCGCAATCGAGTCGGTCAAGGTTGAAATGCGCCGATAAAGATCGCGGGATCCACCCGTGCATCGTTCAGGCTGACATTCCAGTGCATATGCGGCCCGGTCGCGCGACCCGTCGCGCCGACCTTGCCCACCACCGCGCCGCGTGCCAGTTGCTGGCCCGGGCTGACATCGATCTTCGACATATGGCAGAACATGCTGATAAAGCCCTGGCCGTGGTCGACGAACACGGTGTTGCCGTTGAAGAAGTAGTTGCCGGTCAGGATCACCTTGCCCGCCGCCGGGGTCTTGATCGGTGTGCCGGCGGGGACGGCGAAATCCAGGCCGGAATGCGGATTGCGTTCTTCGCCGTTGAAGAAGCGACGCACGCCGAACTTGCTCGACAGCGGCCCGTTGACCGGTTTGTCCAGCAGCAGGTTGCTTGGCAGGTTAGGGCTGAAACTGCGGTAAGCCTTGATCTGCACCGCCAGCTCGGCTTCGATGCGCTTGAGTTGCGCCGGGGCGGGGTTGACCTGGCTTTTGTTCTTCAGGGTGATGCGCTGTTCCGGGTACTGCTTGTAGCCGACGATAAACGGCAGGTTGCGCCCGCCGCTGCTGATGCGTTCGTTGCCCGGTTTGACCGTCAACGGAATGCCGACAATCGCCAGCCAGTTGGCCTGTTCCTTGACCACCAGGACCGGCTTGCCCTGGTAGGTGGCTTTCGGCGCGGCCGCCGCGGGGCCGAGGTCGACGACGGCCACACCGCCGGGCACCGGCTTGTTCAAGGCCCGGATGATGAAGCTGTCGGCGTGGGCGTTGACGGTCAGGCACAGCAGCATCAACAGGCTGAAAAAACGTGGCATCGATCAATCCAATAACGAAAGGGTGACGGGTGTCAGGTGGTTGTCTTCCACCCGCACTTGCAATTGGCCTTCACCGAGGCGCGCAGTCAGGCGCTGGCCGGTGTGGGTCTGCGCGGCATTGCGAATCGCCTGGCCGCGCTCGTCGAGCAGGATGCTGTAGCCGCGGCCGAGAGTCGCCAGCGGGCTGACCGCTTGCAGCGTCTGCACCTGGCTTTGCAGTTGCAAGCGGCGCGCCTTGAGGCCTTCGCGCATGGCGCGGGGCAGGCGTTCGGCGAGGCTGTCCAGGCGTTGGCGCAGCAAGGCCAGTTGGCGCCCGGGGTGTTGGCCGGCGAGGCGGGTTTCCAGGCGGATCAAGCGTTCGCGGCGGGTATTGAGGCTGCGTTCGAAGGCGCGGCGCAGGCGCATGTCCAGGTCATCCAGGCGCTGGGCCTGTTGGCGCAGACGTTCGCCGGGGTGGCGCAGGCGGCGGGCCATGCCTTCGAGGCGCAGGCGGTCGTGGCTCAGCCGGTTGCGCATCAGCATCACCAGGCGGCGGTGCAGGCTGTCGACCTGGCGCACCAGGTTGCTGGCGTCCGGAGCCAGCAGTTCTGCAGCGGCTGATGGCGTCGGCGCGCGCACGTCGGCGACAAAGTCGCTGATCGACACATCAGTCTCATGGCCGATGGCGCTGACGATCGGCGTCACGCACGCATCCACCGCCCGGGCCACGGCTTCTTCGTTGAAGCACCAGAGGTCTTCCAGCGAGCCGCCGCCACGGGCCAGGATCAATGCGTCGAAGCCACGCGCATCGGCCAGCTTCAGCGCGCGCACGATCTGCGCCACCGCTTCGCGGCCTTGTACGGCCGTGGGGATCAAGGTGAGTTGCACCTGCGGCGCGCGGCGGCGGAACACGCTGATGATGTCGCGGATCACCGCGCCGGTCGGCGAGCTGATAATGCCGATGCGCTGCGGATGGGCCGGCAACGCCACCTTGCGGTCGGCGCTGAACAGGCCTTCGGCGCTGAGTTTTTCCTTCAGCGCATCGAAGGCCAGGCGCAGCGCGCCATCGCCGGCGGGCTCGACGGTGTCGAGGATCAGTTGATAGTCGCCACGGCCCTCGAACAGCGAGACCTTGCCGCGCACTTTCACCGCCAGGCCGTCCTTCAAGGCCTGGCGCACCCGCGCGGCGTTCTGCCGGAACAGCGCGCAACGCACTTGGGCGCCGCTGTCCTTGAGGGTGAAGTACACATGGCCGGAAGCCGGGCGGGCGAGGTTGGAGATCTCGCCTTCGACCCAGATATTGGTGAACACGTCTTCCAGCAACACCCGCGCACGGCCGTTGAGTTGGCTGACAGTCAGGACCTCGCGGTCCAGGCCCAAGCGGGCGAACGGATCTTTAATCATGGAAAGGGATCTTTAATCATGGGCGGCAGTTTATAGGCATTCGCGCAAGGTTTGGCAGAATTGCTCCACCAACGCGCTCGGTGTGTGCGGGCAGGCCAGGGCTACGGTACTCAGGCAGTCCGGGTCGGCCAGGGGTAAAAAATGCACGGCGGCCGGGGCGATGTCCTGCATCGATTTTGGTAACAAGGCAATACCGAAGCCGGCCTGGATCAACTGCAACTGCGTGGTCTTGCGCGACATGACCCGTGCAGCCTTGGGGAAAAATCCGGCACGCATGCACAACTCGGCCGACAGATAGCTCAGCCCGCCGCGCTGGGGATGGGGGACCGAGATAAACGCTTCGTCCTTGAGTTGGGCCAATTCGACCGGTGCCTGGCAGCGGGCTAGCGCGTGGTTCGGCGGTACGGCCAGCAGTAACTGCTCACTGTATAAGGGCACCACACGCACGCCTTCGCGCTGGCGTAGCACCGGCAGGCGCAGTAGGCCGACGTCCAGGCGACCGTCGGCAATTTCTTCGAGTTGGGCTTCGGAGGACAGTTTGGCGATATCCATCGATACGCCGGGGCAGCGCTCCAGCCAGGTGCTGATGCCGCGCAGCAGCGCGCCGCTCATCGGCACGGTGCTCGAATGGCTCAAGCGCAGGGTGCCGACCTGGCCGTTACCCACTTGCGTCGCCATCTCGCTGGCCTTGTGCAGTTCACTCAGCAGGTTGCGCGCCCGCGGGTAGAAGGCTTCACCGGCGGCGGTCAGCCGAGGCTGGCGCGCGGTGCGTTCGAACAACGGGGTGTGCAGTTGGTTTTCCAGTTCTTTGATCTGCCGGCTCAGGGCCGATTGCGCGACAAACAGGCGCTCGGCGGCGGCGCTGAAGCTGCCGCTGTCGGCGATTTCGACGAAGTAGCGCAGTTGGCGGGTGGAAATCACACGTCATGCCTTTTCGAGATGGGTAGAGGGCTTTGAAGATATTAGTCGCAACTCTCACCGATGGCTAAAGTGATGGACATCTCTTTCAAGGAATTACCCATGAGCCCGGTTGAGCTGATGAGTCAGTGGTCGTTTGGCGGTACAGATTGGCTGGTGATCGGCCTGGGCGTTGCCGTGGCCTATATCGTGTTTGGCATCGCCGGGTTCGGTACGGCGCTGGTGGCGGGGCCGATCCTGCTTATGTTCATGCCGCTGTCGAAGATCATCCCGCTGCTGGTGTTGCTGGATTTCATCGCGGCCTTCGGCAACCTGCTGCAATCGCGACGGGATGTGGACAAGCCGGAGCTGTTGCGACTGCTGCCGTGCATGGCGATCGGTTGCACCCTGGGCGTGGTGTTTTTGCTCAACCTGCATTCGGATCTGTTGCTGTTGTTGATGGGGCTGTTTATCAGCGCCTACGCGATTTACACCTTGGCGGTGAAGGCCCGGCCGGCGCAACTGGCGGCGGGCTGGGCGGTTCCCATGGGCACCGTCGGCGGTTTGTTCGGTGCGTTGTTCGGCAGTGGCGGCTTTTTATATGCGATCTACTTGAGCAGTCGTTTGCCCAAGGACGCCGCGCGCGCCACGCAAAGTGCGTTGATCAGTTGCAGCACCGTGGTGCGCCTGAGCCTGTTCCTGATCGCCGGGGTGTATGCCGACATGCCGCTGTTGCTGCTGGCGGTTTGCCTGCTGCCGGCGATGGCCCTGGGGTTGTGGTGTGGGCGGCGGCTGACGTTGCGCATGTCCCGTGAGGCGTTTGTGCGATTGGTCACGTGGTTGGTGCTGGCCAGTGGCATTGCCTTGATTGGGCGGTACCTGAGTACTTGACCTGTGTCGGGCAGGGATTAAGCTGCCTGCCTTCAGGGCTTCTTCGCGAGCAAGCCCGCTCCCACAGTCGATCGCATTGCAAGGTGGGAGCCGGGCTTGCCCGCGACGGCGCCAGACGTCATACCGCAGGGCTCCCATGAATTCCCAAAGCATCCTTGTCCCGAAAATCTCCACCTTGCCCGTCCACGAACCCCGTGCCCGGGCGATCGTGCGCTGGCTGGTGCGCAAGAACATCATCAAGGAAGAGCTGACCACCTGCGGGCGCACCGGCAACCGCATGGCCTACGCCCTGGCCGACGGCGCCCGTGCCGTGGTGCTGCACCCGGATGCGTTGCCGTTCAACGAACCCGTCAATGGCCTGGAAATCATCTACAAGCGTTGCATCTATACACCGGCCAAGGGTTTTCTCGAAGAAGCCGGCTGCCCGGAATGCCTCAAGGAAATCGGCGAGGCGCTGTTCGACAGCCTGGAAGAGTGGATGCCCGGCCACACCGACAACTTCACCTGCCCGCTGTGTGGGCATGAGGATGACATCAACGGTTTTCTGTTCCTGCAGGAATGTGGGTTTTCCAACCTCGGATTCATCTTCAACAACTGGGCGGAGGCGGGGTTCAAGCAGAGCTTTATCGACGAATTTGCCGATTGGTTGGACCAGAAGATCAGTTGGGTCAAAGTCGAGTTGTAGGCTGCAAGCTCAACCCTTTGTAGGAGCGAGCTTGCTCGCGAAAACCGTCAACGATAATCCGGGTAGTCTGGTTAAACGCGGTGTCTTGGTGTTCTTCGCGAGCAAGCTCGCTCCTACAGAAAAGCAGCATCTTTTCTCCATCTATCAGTATTACCAAGTTTGTCAGAGTTTTACGTTGAGACCTGAGGGGTGTCTGAGTATAATGGCGCGCTTCCATTTTCCCGCTCGGGAGCCCCCGCGATGCTGCGTATCAGCCAAGAAGCTCTGACATTCGACGACATTCTCCTAGTGCCCGGTTATTCCGAGGTGCTTCCTAACGAAGTCAGTCTCAAGACCCGCCTAACCCGTGGCATCGAGCTGAATATTCCCCTGGTTTCCGCTGCCATGGATACCGTCACCGAAGCCCGTCTGGCCATCGCCATGGCTCAGGAAGGCGGTATCGGCATCATCCACAAGAACATGACCGTCGAGCAGCAAGCTGCCGAAGTGCGCAAGGTCAAGCGTTATGAAGCCGGTGTGGTGAAAGATCCGATCACCATCGACGCTGACGCCACCGTGCGCGACCTGTTCGAACTGACCCGCCTGCACAACATCTCCGGCGTTCCGGTGCTGCACAATGGCGACCTCGTCGGCATCGTCACCTCCCGTGACGTGCGTTTCGAGAACCGTCTTGAAGTCACCGTCCGCGAAGTGATGACGCCTAAAGAGCGTCTGGTCACGGTCAAGGAAGGCGCCAACAAGAACGACGTGCGCGAATTGCTGCACAAGCACCGCATCGAGCGCGTGCTGATCGTCGACGACAAGTTCGCCCTCAAGGGCATGATGACCGTCAACGACATCGAAAAAGCCAAGGCTTACCCGCTGGCCAGCAAGGATGACCAAGGTCGTCTGCGCGTCGGCGCGGCAGTCGGCACCGGTAAAGACACCGGTGATCGCGTAGCGGCCCTGGTTGCTGCCGGTGTGGACGTGGTGGTGGTCGACACCGCCCACGGTCACTCCAAGGGCGTGATCGACCGCGTTCGCTGGGTCAAACAGAATTTCCCTGAAGTCCAGGTGATCGGCGGCAACATCGCCACCGGCGCTGCCGCCAAGGCCCTGGCCGAAGCGGGCGCGGATGCGGTCAAGGTCGGTATCGGCCCTGGCTCGATCTGCACCACGCGTATCGTCGCCGGTGTGGGCGTGCCGCAAATCAGCGCCATCGCCAACGTCGCCGAGGCCCTCGAAGGCACGGGCGTTCCGTTGATCGCCGACGGCGGTATCCGGTTCTCCGGTGACCTGTCCAAGGCCATCGTCGCCGGTGCTTCCTGCGTGATGATGGGCTCGATGTTCGCCGGTACTGAAGAAGCCCCGGGCGAGATCGAACTGTTCCAGGGTCGTTCGTACAAGGCTTACCGCGGCATGGGTTCGCTGGGCGCCATGTCCCAGGCGCAAGGTTCTTCCGACCGTTACTTCCAGGACTCTTCGGCAGGCGCCGAGAAACTCGTTCCGGAAGGCATCGAAGGCCGTGTGCCGTACAAAGGCACCCTGAGCGCGATCATCCATCAACTGATGGGCGGCCTGCGTTCCTCGATGGGCTACACCGGTAGCGCCAACATCGACGAAATGCGTACCAAGCCAGAGTTCGTGCGGATCACCGGCGCCGGTATGGCCGAATCCCACGTCCATGACGTGCAGATCACCAAGGAAGCGCCAAACTACCGCGTAGGTTGAGGCTTCCAGCATAAAGTTAAGTAACCGGGGCTGTCTTATTCAGCCCCGAGTTGTTTCTGATTCATTAGACGAGACTGATCTCATGGCCCTCGACATTCACGCCCACCGTATCCTGATCCTCGATTTCGGTTCCCAGTACACCCAACTGATCGCCCGTCGCGTGCGTGAAATCGGCGTGTACTGCGAACTGCATCCGTTCGACATGGACGACGCAGCGATCCGCGAATTCGCACCGAAAGGCGTCATCCTCGCCGGCGGCCCCGAGTCGGTACACGAAGCCAACAGCCCGCGCTGCCCGCAAGCCGTATTCGACCTGGGCGTGCCCGTGTTCGGTATCTGCTATGGCATGCAGACCATGGCCGAGCAGTTGGGCGGCAAGGTTGAAGGTTCCGAGCTGCGTGAATTCGGTTATGCCCGTGTCGACGTGGTCGGCAAGAGCCGCCTGTTGGACGGCATCGAAGACCACGTCGACGCCGACGGCCTGTTCGGCCTCGACGTGTGGATGAGCCACGGTGACAAAGTCACCAAGATGCCGCAAGACTTCCACATCCTGGCCAGCACCCCGAGCTGCCCGATCGCCGGCATGTTCAACGACGAGCGTGGTTACTACGGCGTGCAGTTCCACCCGGAAGTGACCCACACCAAGCAAGGCGGGCGCATCCTGTCGCGCTTCATCCTCGACATCTGCGAGTGTGAAGCCCTGTGGACCCCGTCGAAAATCGCTGAAGACGCCATCGCCAACGTGCGTGCCCAGGTCGGCACCGACAACGTCCTGCTCGGCCTGTCCGGCGGCGTTGACTCCTCCGTGGTTGCTGCGCTGCTGCACAAGGCCATCGGTGATCAACTGACCTGCGTATTCGTCGACAACGGCCTGCTGCGCCTGCACGAAGGCGAGCAAGTGATGGCCATGTTCGCCGAGAACATGGGCGTCAAGGTGATCCGCGCCAACGCTGAAGATCAGTTCCTGAACAACCTGGCCGGCGAGTCCGACCCGGAGAAGAAGCGCAAGATCATCGGCCGCACCTTCATCGACGTATTCGATGCCCAGTCCAACAAACTGGACAACATCAAGTACCTCGCCCAAGGCACCATCTACCCCGACGTGATCGAGTCGGCTGGCGCCAAGAGCGGCAAGGCCCACGTGATCAAGTCCCACCACAACGTGGGTGGCCTGCCCGAGGAAATGAACCTCAAGCTGGTCGAACCGCTGCGTGAGCTGTTCAAGGACGAAGTCCGCCGTCTCGGCCTGGAACTGGGCCTGCCCTACGACATGGTCTACCGCCACCCATTCCCGGGCCCGGGCCTGGGCGTGCGGATCCTCGGTGAAGTGAAGAAGGAATACGCCGACCTGCTGCGTCGCGCCGACCACATCTTCATCGAAGAACTGCGCAAGGCCGACTGGTATCACAAAGTCAGCCAGGCGTTCGTAGTGTTCCAGCCGGTGAAATCGGTGGGCGTGGTCGGTGACGGCCGTCGTTACGCCTGGGTCGTGGCCCTGCGTGCGGTGGAAACCATCGACTTCATGACCGCCCGTTGGGCACACCTGCCTTACGAACTGCTGGAAACCGTCAGCGGCCGTATCATCAATGAAATCGAAGGCATCTCGCGCGTGACGTATGACGTGTCGAGCAAGCCGCCGGCGACGATTGAGTGGGAATGATCCTGCCCTAGCAGGTGGATGCTGAATAACAGAACCCCGGCCATGTGCCGGGGTTCTGCGCATCTGAAACACGATAAATCAAACGCCGCAGCAAAAGTGTGGGAGCGGGCTTGCTCGCGATAGCGGCCCGCGGCCACGTTTGAGCTTCGCTCGGCCTTAGCGCCGCGCAATATCCGAAAAGTAGAACTTATCCAACGTATGCCGCGACTCGGTGTACTCGAACTGCCGCCCGTCCTGCAGAAACGTCTGGTTGCTTACCACGATCACATGGCTTTGCCCCTCGAGGTCGAGGTGTGCCTGGTCGTCTTTGCCGCGGGGCAGGGCTTCGATGGTGCGTTGGGCGTAGCTGATGTGCAGCTGCAACGTCTGTTCGATGAAGGCGTAGATCGACTGCTCGGCGATGGTGCGGTCCAGGCCGGGGATCAGGTCGGCGACGAAATGGTTGATGTCGAGGATCACCCGTTTGCCGCCGATGCGCCGCACCCGTTTGATACGGGTGATCAGGGTGCCGGGTTCGGCCTCGATATGCTGCAGCAGCGAACCTTCCAGCGGGAACTGGGTGAATTCGACGACGTCGGTGTGGACGTCATCGCCCAGGTCGGCGTGGGTTTCGTGGAAGCTGACGATGCCGCCCAGTTGGAACTCGATGGGGTTGGGCGATAACACAAACGTGCCTTTGCCATGGATTTTCTGCGCAAACCCACGCTCCTGCAGCTGCTCGATGGCCCGCCGCACGGTGCCACGACTGGCCTGGTAGGCATCCATCAGTTCGGTTTCAGAGGGAAGACGGGTGCCGCGTTGCAGGCGTTCGGTGGTGATGTTGGCAAGCAGATCGGTATAGATCTGGTTGTATTTGCTCATGGGGATGGCTCTGTGCCGCGTTTGCGTTCAAGGCAGGAACCTTAGTGGCACGGCTGGGGTTTGTCCATTGGGCCCATGGAAATCTGTGGGCTGTGGCGGGGCCTGATCCAGAAAAAATAGACAATATGTAACTCGTACAGACGAGTTGTTGCTTTAACTCGTCTGTACGAGTACTTTTGCCTTCGGCGTGCTGCCAATGACTGCCCCCCAAATAAAAAAATCAAAGTGGAAACCAAGCATGAGCCACGACTATTCGAACATCGCCCGCGAAATTCTCGAGCACTTCGGGGGCCGCGATAATCTTGAGCAAGCCGCCCATTGCGTGACCCGCCTGCGCCTGGCGCTCAAGGACCCGAGCCTGGTCAACGGCAGCGCGTTGAACCAAGTCGACCTGGTCAAGGGCTCGTTCTTTACCGGTGGGCTGTTCCAGGTGGTGATCGGCCCCGGCGAAGTGGAAAAGGTCTATGCCGCCCTGCGCGAACAGACCGGCCTCGCCGCCGCCACCATCGCCGACGTCAAGAAGAAGGGCGCCGACAAGACCAACGCCATGCAGCGTCTGGTGCGGGTGTTCTCCGATGTGTTCATGCCGATCCTGCCCGCGTTGATCATCGCCGGCCTGTTGATGGGCGTGAACAACCTGATGGGCGCCAAGGGCATGTTCATCGAGGGCAAGACGCTGCTGGAGGCCTACCCGAACCTGGATGGCCTGTGGAGCCTGATCAACCTGATGGCCAACACCTCGTTCGTGTTCCTGCCGGCGCTGGTGGGCTGGTCGGCGGCCAAGCGTTTTGGCGGCAGTGAAATCCTCGGCATCGTGCTTGGCCTGATGCTGGTCCACCCGGACCTGCTCAACGCCTGGAACTACGGCAAGGCGGTGGCCGGCCTCGATGGCCAGAGCCTGCCGTACTTCGATATTTTCGGATGGTTCAAGATCGAGAAAGTCGGCTACCAGGGGCAGATCCTGCCGATCCTGATGGCGGCGTATGTGATGAGCGTCATCGAGAAATGGCTGCGCGCGCGGGTGCCGAATGCCATCCAACTGTTGGTCGTGCCGATCACCACCATCGTCGTCACCGGCGTGCTCGCGCTGGCGATCATCGGCCCGGTGACCCGTCACCTCGGCATCCTGATCACCCAGGGTGTGGTCACCCTGTTTGACCTGGCGCCGATGCTCGGCGGAGCGATTTTCGGCCTGTTGTATGCGCCGCTGGTGATCACCGGCATGCACCACATGTTCCTGGCGGTGGACCTGCAACTGATCTCCACCCAGGGCGGCACGTTTATCTGGCCGATGATCGTCATGTCCAACCTGGCCCAGGGCAGCGCCGCGCTGGCGGTGTTCTACATGGCGCGCAATGCGCGGGACAAAAGCATGGCCTCGACTTCCGCTGTCTCCGCGTATTTCGGCATCACTGAACCGGCGATGTTCGGCGTGAACCTGCGCTTCAAGTTCCCGTTTTATGCCGCGCTGCTGGGCTCGGCACTGGGCAGCATTTTCCTGTCGCTGAACAAGGTGCAGGCCTCGGCCATCGGGGTCGGCGGCTTGCCCGGGTTTATCTCGATCGTGCCGCATGCCATCCCGATGTTTGTGATCGGGATGGTCATCGCGATGGTCGTGCCGTTTGTTCTGACCTGTGCATTGAGCATGAAGATCGTGCGGCCTGGGTATCGCGTTGCCTGAATTACCGCGTTCGCGAGCAAGCCCGCTCCCACAGTTGAATGCGTTCCCCCTGTGGGAGGGGGCTTGCTCCCGATGAGGCCCGAGCGGCGGGTACACAATTTTACTGAAGGAACCCACCATGCAAAACTGGCAACACTCGGTGATCTACCAGATCTACCCCAAAAGCTTTCACAGCCACGCGGGTAACGCCACCGGTGACCTGCTGGGTATCGTGGACAAACTCGACTACCTGCAATGGCTGGGCGTCGACTGCCTGTGGATCACCCCGTTCCTGCGCTCGCCGCAGCGCGACAACGGCTACGACATCAGCGACTACTACGCCATCGACCCAAGCTACGGGACCATGGCCGATTGCGACCAACTGATCAGCGAAGCGGCCAAGCGCGGCATCAAGTTGATGCTCGACATCGTGGTCAACCACACCTCCATCGAGCACGAGTGGTTCCAGCAGGCGCGCAGCAGCCTCGACAACCCGTACCGCGACTTTTACATCTGGCGCGACCAGCCGAACAACTGGGAATCCAAATTCGGCGGCTCGGCCTGGGAATACGAAGCGCAAACCGGCCAGTACTTCCTGCACCTGTTCGATCACACCCAGGCCGACCTGAATTGGGACAACCCCAAGGTGCGCGCCGAGGTGTTCAAGCTGATGCGTTTCTGGCGCGACAAAGGCGTCGGCGGTTTCCGCCTGGATGTGATCAACCTGATCTCCAAGCCCGCCGATTTCCCCGAGGACGCCAGCGACGGTCGGCGTTTCTACACCGACGGTCCGAACGTACACGCGTACCTGCAGGAAATGTACCGCGAAGTCTTCGCAGGCCATGACCTGATCAACGTCGGCGAGATGTCATCCACCAGCCTGGAACACTGCATCCGCTACTCGCGGCCGGAGTCGAAAGAGCTGTCGATGACCTTCAACTTCCACCACCTGAAAGTCGACTACCCGAACCTGCAGAAGTGGGTGAAGGCCGACTTCGATTTCCTGCAGCTCAAGCAGATCTTTTCCGACTGGCAACTGGGCATGCAGGCCGGCGGCGGTTGGAACGCGCTGTTCTGGTGTAACCACGACCAGCCACGGGTGGTCTCGCGCTTTGGGGATGACGGTGAGCATCGTGTGGTCTCGGCCAAGATGCTCGCCACGGCGCTGCACTTCCTGCAGGGCACGCCGTATGTGTACCAGGGCGAGGAGTTGGGCATGACCAATCCGGGCTTCGACACGATCGAGCAGTACCGCGATGTCGAAACCCTCAACATCTACCGCCTCAAGCGCGATGCCGGTGAGTCCGAGGCGTCGAGCATGGCGGCGATCATGCAGAAGTCGCGGGACAACGGGCGCACGCCGATGCAGTGGAATGCCCGCCAGCATGCCGGTTTCAGCAGCGGCGAACCGTGGATCGGCATCCCGGCCAACGCGGCGCAGATCAACGTCGACAGCCAACGGGATGACCCGGATTCGGTGCTGCATCACTACCGCAGCCTGATCGCCTTGCGTCGCCAGGAACGGCTGATTCAAGACGGCGTTTACCGCGAACTGTTGCTGGGCCACCTCCAGGTCTGGGCCTACCTGCGCGAAGGCCATGGCGAGCGCCTGCTGGTGTTGAACAACTTCTACGGCAAACCCTGCGAAATCCAGCTGCCCGATCACGTCCTCAACGCCGCTACCCGACAACGCCTGCTGATCAGCAACTACCCCGATTGCCAGGTCAGCACGGGCCCGCTGCTGTTGCGGCCTTACGAATCCTTTGTGCTGCACCTCAAGGACTGATGGCTGGAACGTCGTTGCAACTGCCCCGCGCGACGCGAAGCAGAAGGTCAATTCCCGGTGTGGGAGCACCGGGCGCTTCACACAAACATAATAAAAATATCGGAGTACTTCATGAAAACAACAATAAAGCTGGGCCTCGTTGCATCGTGTCTGAGCTTGCCGTTCGGCGCTCAGGCCCTGGAGTTTGCCGGTTACTTGCGTAGCGGCGCGGGGACGTCGACCGGCAGTGGCAAGCAGCAATGCTTCCAACTGCCGGGCGCGCAATCCAAATACCGGTTGGGCAACGAATGCGAACAGTACGCCGAACTGGAACTGCGCCAGGACCTGCTGACCCTCGACGACGGCTCCGTGCTCAGCGTCGACGCCATGGCTTCGCTCTACAACAAGTACGACCGCGCGCTTAAATTCCAGGGCGAAGACAACGGCTCGGCGCGCATGCCGCAGATGTATGCACAGTGGTCCAACCTGCCCAGCCTCAACGGCGGCTCGCTGTGGGCGGGGCGGCGTTACTACAAGCGTAACGACATCCATATCTCCGATTTCTACTACTGGAACCAGAGCGCCACGGGCGGCGGCATCGAGGATGTGCTGATTGGCGACCTGAAATACAGCTACGCGCTTTCGCGCAAGGACAACCTGTACCAGAAGGAATACGCCACGCGTCACGACTTCAACGTGGCCGGCTTCAAGACCAACCCCGGCGGCGAGCTGGAACTGGGCTTGAGCTACATCGAAAAAGCCGGTGGGCGTGATGCCAACAGCGGTTGGGCGCTGACCGCGCAACATGTGCAAAAACCTTTCCTTGGCGGCAAGAACAAGTTCGCCCTGCAGTATGGCGAAGGTCCCGGCACCGGCCTTGGCTACACCGGCAATACGGCCCTGGATAACAGCAGCAAAAGCTACCGCGCCGTGGAGTTTTTCGACTGGCAGGTGACCCCGCGTTTCGGTGGGCAGATCGAGGCCGTGTACCAGAAAGACATTCGCCCCGGCAGCCAGGATCAGACCTGGATGTCCATCGGTGTGCGTCCGGCCTATGCCATCAGTGAACAGTTCAAACTGGTCACCGAGCTTGGTCATGATCAGGTCGACGCCACCGGCGGTACGCGCAAACTGAGCAAATTCACCTTTGCCCCGACCTGGTCGCCCAAAGGCCCGGATTTCTGGGCGCGCCCGGAAGTGCGTCTGTACTACACCTATGCGAGCTGGAACGCAGCGGCCAAACGCGCGGCGAATGAGCTGGCGGCTGGGTCGGCGTTGTCTGACACCGGCGCCTACGGCACCGCGCGGCATGGCTCGAACGTCGGTGTGCAAGTCGAGTACTGGTGGAAGTGAATCTTCGGATGTAGACAGGCTTAAATGTGGGAGGGGGCAAGCCCTTCCCACATTTGATCTTTGTCACCTCGGGATTTGTATCCACCCAATGATTTTTACAGAACAAAACAGCAGGTGAAGTCATGACCGCAACTCAACCCCTGGAATTGCTTGCGCCCTTGTCGGGCGTGCTGCTGGCACTGGACAAGGTCCCCGACCCGGTATTCTCCAGCCGCCTGATCGGCGACGGCCTGTGCATCGACCCGACCTCGCAGACCCTCTGTGCACCGTTGGCCGGGGTGATCAGCAATATCCAGGACACTGGCCATGCGGTGAGCATCACGGCTGACAATGGCGTCCAGGTGCTGCTGCATATCGGCCTGGACACCGTGAACCTGGCGGGCAAGGGGTTCAGCCGTTTGGTCGGGGAAGGCCAGCGGGTGGAGGCCGGGCAGCCGTTGATCGAGTTCGACGCCGACTACGTAGCGCTCAATGCCCGGAGCCTGTTGACCTTGATGCTGGTGGTCAGCGGCGAACCGTTTGCGCTGCTGGCGTCGGACAGCGGCCCGGTCACGCTGGGCCAGCCGCTGGTGCGCCTGTCGCCAGGCGAGACGGCTGAAGCCGAGGACGAAGAGGAGGGCGACGCACTGTTCTCCAAACCGTTGACGTTGCCCAATGCCAACGGTTTGCACGCGCGCCCGGCGGCGGTGTTTGCCCAGGCGGCGAAGGGGTTCGACGCCAGTATTTACCTGCACAAGCAAACCCAGAGCGCCAACGCCAAGTCGTTGGTGGCGATCATGGCACTGCAAACCGTGCAGGGCGACACCTTGCAGGTGAGCGCGGCGGGAGAGGATGCCGCCGCGGCGATCAAGGCGTTGGTGGCGCTGTTGGCCGAGGGGTGCGGCGAGAGCGTCGCGGCGCCGGTCGAGGGCGTCGAACCGCATGTGTCGCTGGCGTCCGCGAACGTGCTGCGGGGCGTGTGTGCGTCGACGGGCTCGGCGTTTGGCCAGGTGGTCCAGGTGGCAGAGCCGGCGCTGAGCATTCCCGAAACGGGCGGCGGCGAAGCACTCGAACGCGCGGCGTTGGACCGTGGCCTGCACGCCGCTACCGAGGCCTTGCAGAGCTTGCAGGCCAAGGCGGTCGGCAGTGCCCAGGCGCAGATCTTCCGCGCCCATCAGGAACTGCTCGAAGACCCGACCCTGCTGGAGCAAGCCCACGACCTGCTGGCCGTCGGCAAAAGCGCCGCCTTTGCCTGGAACAGCGCCACGCTCGCCACCGCCGAACTGTTCCAGGGCCTGGGCAATGCCCTGCTCGCCGAACGTGCGGCGGACCTGGCCGACGTCGGCCAGCGCGTGCTGAAACTGATCCTCGGCATTCACGACCGCGCCTGGGAACTGCCCGAGCGCGCGATCCTGATCGCCGAGCAACTGACGCCGTCGCAGACCGCCAGCCTCGACACGCACAAGGTGCTCGGGTTCGTCACCGTCGGCGGCGGGGCGACCAGCCACGTCGCGATCCTCGCCCGGGCGCTGGGGCTGCCGGCGATTTGCGGGGTGCCGCCGCAGGTGCTGGCGTTGGCCGACGGTCGGCAGGTGTTGCTGGACGCCGACAAGGGCGAGCTGCACCTGGACCCGGACCTGGCCGAGATCGAGCAATTGCAGGCCACCCACCGGGAGCAAATAGTGCGGCGCCAACGCGACGTCGCGCAGGCACGCCTGGCGGCCATCACCCGCGATGGTCATCACGTCGAAGTCACGGCCAACGTCGCGTCGCTTCAGGAGGTCGAGCAATCCCTGAGCGTGGGCGGCGAAGGCGTGGGGCTGCTGCGATCAGAGTTTCTGTACCTGGACCGCCATCGCGCACCGAGCCCCGAGGAGCAAGCCGGCACCTACAACGCCATCGCCCGCGCCCTGGGCCCGGAGCGCAACCTGGTGGTACGCACGTTGGATGTCGGCGGCGATAAGCCGTTGGCCTATGTGCCGATGGATGCCGAGACCAACCCGTTCCTGGGCTTGCGCGGTATTCGTTTGTGCCTGGAGCGCCCCGAGTTGTTGCGCGAACAGTTCCGCGCGATCCTCGCGAGTGCCGGGTTGACGCGGCTGCACATCATGCTGCCGATGGTCAGCCTGCTCTCGGAGCTGCGCCTGGCGCGCACGATGCTTGAAGAGGAAGCGTTGGCGCTGGGGCTCGCCGAGCTGCCGAAGCTGGGCATCATGATCGAAGTGCCGTCCGCGGCCTTGATGGCGGACGTGTTCGCGCCCCATGTGGACTTTTTCTCCATCGGCACCAACGACCTGACCCAATACACCCTGGCGATGGACCGCGATCACCCGCGCCTGGCCAGCCAGGCCGACAGCTTTCACCCGGCGGTGCTGCGTCTGATCGCCACCACCGTCAAGGCCGCCCATGCCCACGGCAAGTGGGTTGGCGTGTGCGGGGCGCTGGCGTCTGAAGCGTCGGCGGTGCCGGTGTTGATCGGGCTGGGGGTGGACGAGCTGTCGGTCAGCGTACCGCTGATCCCGACCATCAAGGCCACCGTGCGCGAGCTGGACCTGGCGGATTGCCAGATCATCGCCCATCAGGTGCTCGGCCTTGAAGAAGCCGCGCAGGTGCGTGAGGCCTTGCGCCTGTACCACGCGGCCACCGTTGAAACCTCACCTGTCGTGGAGCACTGAACATGTTCGAGAAATTGCAGCGGGCATTCTGGAAAGCCCTGACCCCGGACTTGATCGCCGAAACCGTCGCGGCGCCTGTGCCGGCGGCGGAGAACCTGTTGTCCGCCGATGTGCTGAATGCCCTCGGTGGCGCGGATAACCTCCAGTCGCAACAACGCGTGGCGCTGACGCGGGTGCGTGTGCAACTGCGGGATGCGGCGCGGGTGGATGCGGCGGCGTTAAAGGCAGCGGGAGTGTCGGGAGTGATGGTGCTGGCGGGTGGCGCGGTACATCTGCTCACCGGCCTCCAAGGCCAGTAGCGATTCAAATGTGGGAGGGGGCTTGCCCCCGATGGCGGTGGGTCAGTTATAAACAAGCTGACTGTCACACCGCTATCGGGGGCAAGCCCCCTCCCACATTGGGCGGTGGTGTTTGGGGGCTTCGGGTTTACAGCTGCGGGTTCTCTTCCGGCGGCTTGGTCTTGTTGACCCCTGGCACATGCAGGTTGCCTTCGACTACCTGGTTGCCTTCCAGCTGTGGCTGGGTCACCCAGGTGAGGATGTCGTAGTAGCGCCGGATGTTCGCCACGAAGTGTACCGGCTCGCCGCCCCGTGCATAGCCGTAGCGGGTCTTGCTGTACCACTGCTTCTGCGACAGGCGCGGCAGCATTTTCTTCACGTCCAGCCACTTGTTCGGGTTCAGGCCGTCCTTCTGCGCCAGCTTGCGTGCGTCGTCCAGATGCCCGGTGCCCACGTTGTAGGCGGCCAGGGCAAACCAGGTGCGGTCCGGCTCGGCGATATCGTCGTCCAGCTCGTCCTTGATCTTCGCCAGGTACTTGGCGCCGCCCATGATGCTTTGCTTGGCGTCCAGGCGGTTGGACACGCCCATCGCCTGGGCGGTGTTCTGGGTCAGCATCATCAGGCCGCGCACGCCGGTCTTGGAGGTGACCGCCGGTTGCCAGAGTGATTCCTGATAGCCGATGGCGGCCAACAGGCGCCAGTCGACCTTTTCTTCCTTGGCGAAGGTCTTGAAGTGTTTCTCGTACTTGGGCAGGCGCTGCTGCAAGTGCTGGGCGAAGGTGTAGGCGCCCATGTAGCCGAGTACATCGACGTGCCCGTAATAGCGATCTTTCAGGCGCTGCAAGGTGCCGTTCTTGCCGACCTTGTCCAGGTAGCTGTTGACCTCGTTGAGCAGGCTGTTGTCTTCGCCGGCGGCCACGGCCCAGCTTTGGTTGCTGGCATCGCCGAGGTCGAACGCCACGCGCACGTTGGGAAAGTACACCTGGTTCATCGCCACTTCGTTGGAGTCCACCAGGGTCAGGTCGATCTGGCCCTCGTCGACCATGCGCAGCAGGTCGACCACTTCAACGGCGTCGGATTCTTCGTATTCGATCGCAGGGTTCTGCTTTTTAAGCTCGGCCAGTTGTTCGGCGTGGGTGCTGCCCTTGAGCACGATGATCTTCTTGCCCGCCAGGTCTGCCGCGTTGGTGGGGCGCGACTGGCCGTTGCGGTAGATGATCTGCGGGGTGACTTCCAGGTAAGGGTGGGAAAAGCGCACCTGCTGCTTGCGTCGCTCGCTGCTGACCAAGCCGGCGGCGGCGAGGACCGGGCCGTTGGGTTTGCCCAACTGGCCGAACAGGTCGTCGAGGTTGTCGGCGGTCTCGATTTCCAGCTTCACCCCCAGGTCGTCGGCAAAGCGCTTGACCAGTTCGTATTCGAAACCGGTTTCACCGTTGCGGTCCTGGAAATACGTGGCCGGGCTGTTCCGGGTAATCACCCGCAATACGCCATCCTCCTTGATTCGCTCGAGCGTGCTGGGTTTATCAACACAGGCGCTGAGCATCAGGAAGAGTCCGGTGGCGATGAGCCATTTGGCGCATCGCGGGCGCAAAGCAGTTGGGGAGAACATCTGCGCAGTATACGCAAACGGCCCACGGCGCCATATCTCGACAGCGGGGGACTTGTCTGCTAGCCGCCTTGAAACTGTGCTGCAGCCCGCAGAAACGCGGCTTGGAGAGCGATTGTGACGGTTAAAATAACTGTGCCCGCCGCCCCGGATAACGCCCCGGCACCGTGCAAACCCAGCCAACTGACGTTCGGCAGCGGCCAGCGTTAGTGTTTCGGGTGCCGTTGACGACGGTTTACGTTAGAATGCACGGCCTCAAAGCACACCCCTTCCCGAGGCTGTCCCGAAGATGTTGATCCTGCGCGGCGCTCCTGCCCTTTCTGCCTTTCGCCACAGCAAACTCCTTGAGCAACTGAGCCAGAAGGTTCCAGCTGTTACAGGCCTGTATGCTGAATTTGCTCATTTCGCCGACGTGACCGGCGTCTTGACCGCCGACGAACAGCAAGTGCTGGCACGCCTTCTGAAGTACGGCCCAAGCGTTCCCGTTCAAGAGCCGACTGGCCGCTTGTTCCTGGTTCTGCCGCGGTTCGGCACCATCTCGCCCTGGTCGAGCAAGGCCAGCGATATCGCCCGCAACTGCGGCCTGGAAAAAATCCAGCGCCTGGAACGCGGTATTGCCTTCTATGTCGCGGGCCAGTTCAGCGAGGCCGAAGCCGAGCTGATCGCCGGCAGCCTGCACGACCGCATGACCCAGATCATCGTCAGCCAGCTGGAACAGGCCGGTGCTCTGTTCAGCCACGCCGAGCCCAAGCCGCTGACCGCGATTGACGTGCTCGGCGGTGGCCGCGCCGCCCTCGCGAAGGCCAACACCGAGCTGGGCCTGGCCCTGGCCGAAGACGAGATCGATTATCTGGTCAACGCCTTCAACGGCTTGAAGCGCAACCCGCACGACATCGAACTGATGATGTTCGCCCAGGCCAACTCCGAGCACTGCCGTCACAAGATCTTCAACGCCAGTTGGGACATCGACGGCGAAAGCCAGGAAAAAAGCCTGTTCGGCATGATCAAGAACACCTACGTGATGCACAGCGAAGGCGTTCTGTCGGCTTATAAGGACAACGCTTCGGTCATCGTCGGCAGCGTCGCCGGCCGTTTCTTCCCGGACCCTGAAACCCGCCAGTACGGCGCGGTGCAGGAACCGGTACACATCCTGATGAAAGTCGAGACCCACAACCACCCGACCGCAATTGCCCCGTTCCCGGGCGCAGCCACCGGTTCCGGCGGCGAGATCCGCGACGAAGGTGCCACCGGCCGTGGCGCCAAGCCCAAGGCCGGGCTGACCGGTTTTACCGTGTCCAACCTGCAGATCCCGGGCTTCGAACAGCCGTGGGAAGTGCCCTACGGCAAGCCGGAGCGCATCGTCACCGCGCTGGACATCATGATCGAAGGCCCTCTGGGCGGCGCCGCGTTCAACAACGAATTCGGCCGTCCGGCGCTGACCGGTTATTTCCGTACCTTCGAACAGTCCATCACCACCCCGCGTGGCGACGAAGTGCGCGGTTACCACAAGCCGATCATGTTGGCCGGCGGCATGGGCAACATCCGTGAAGAACACGTCAAGAAAGGCGAGATCCTGGTCGGCTCCAAGCTGATCGTGCTCGGCGGCCCGGCGATGCTGATCGGCCTGGGCGGCGGCGCGGCTTCCTCCATGGCCACCGGCACCAGCTCGGCAGACCTGGACTTCGCTTCGGTACAGCGCGAAAACCCAGAGATGGAGCGTCGCTGCCAGGAAGTCATCGACCGTTGCTGGCAGTTGGGTGACAAGAACCCGATCAGCTTCATCCACGACGTCGGCGCCGGCGGTTTGTCCAACGCCTTCCCGGAACTGGTCAACGATGGCGAGCGTGGCGGCCGTTTCGAACTGCGCAACATTCCAAACGACGAGCCGGGCATGGCCCCGCACGAAATCTGGAGCAACGAGTCCCAGGAACGCTACGTCCTGGCCGTCGGTCCTGAAGACTTCGCGCGCTTCCAGGCCATCTGCGAACGCGAGCGTTGCCCGTTTGCCGTGGTCGGCGAAGCCACTGCCGAGCCGCAACTGACGGTCACCGACAGCCACTTCGGCAACAGCCCGGTGGACATGCCGCTCGAAGTGCTGCTGGGCAAAGCCCCGCGCATGCACCGCTCGGCGGTACGTGAAACCGAGCTGGGCGATGACTTCGACCCAAGCACACTGGAATTGGCCGACAGCATCGAACGCGTGCTGCACCACCCGGCGGTCGCGAGCAAAAGTTTCCTGATCACCATCGGCGACCGCACCATCACCGGCCTGGTTGCCCGTGACCAAATGGTCGGCCCATGGCAAGTGCCGGTGGCCGACGTTGCCGTCACCGCCACCAGCTTCGACGTCTACACCGGTGAAGCCATGGCCATGGGCGAACGCACGCCGCTGGCCCTGTTGGACGCTCCGGCGTCGGGCCGCATGGCCATTGGTGAAACCCTCACCAACATCGCCGCGTCCCGTATCGGCAAGCTGTCCGACATCAAATTGTCGGCCAACTGGATGTCTGCTGCCGGTCACCCCGGCGAAGACGCGCGCCTGTACGACACCGTCAAGGCTGTCGGCATGGAGCTGTGCCCTGAACTGGGGATCACCATTCCGGTGGGCAAGGACTCCATGTCCATGGCCACCCGCTGGAACGACGAAGGCGTGGACAAGAGCGTCACCTCGCCACTGTCGTTGATCGTCACCGGTTTCGCGCCGGTCACCGACATCCGCCAGACCCTGACCCCCCAACTGCGCATGGACAAGGGCACCACCGATCTGATCCTGATCGACCTGGGCCGTGGCCAGAACCGCATGGGCGCCTCGATCCTCGCGCAAACCCATGGCAAGCTCGGCAAACACGCGCCGGACGTCGATGACGCCGAAGACCTGAAAGCCTTCTTCGCCGTGATCCAGGGCCTCAACGCCGACGGCCACCTGCTGGCCTACCACGACCGGTCCGACGGTGGTCTGTTGACCAGCGTGGTCGAGATGGCCTTCGCCGGTCACTGCGGCTTGAACCTGGTGCTCGACAGCGTTGCCGAGGACGCCTCTGAACTCAACGGCATCCTGTTCAACGAAGAGCTGGGTGCGGTGATCCAGGTGCGCCAGGACGCGACGCCAAACGTATTGGCACAGTTCAGCGCCGCCGGCCTGGGCGATTGCGTGGCCGTGATCGGCCAGCCGATCAACAACGGTCAGATCGACATCGTCTTCAACGGCGATACCGTGTTCGAAGGCCAGCGCCGTCTGCTGCAACGCCAGTGGGCCGAGACCAGCTACCAGATCCAGCGCCTGCGCGATAACGCCGACTGCGCCGAGCAGGAATTCGACGTGATCCTGGAAGAAGACAACCCGGGCCTGAGCACCAAGCTCAGCTTCGACGTCAACCAGGACATCGCCGCGCCGTACATCAAGAAAGGCATTCGCCCACAGGTTGCCGTACTGCGCGAGCAGGGCGTCAACGGCCAGGTGGAAATGGCGGCCGCGTTCGACCGCGCCGGCTTCAATGCGATCGACGTACACATGAGCGACATCCTCGCCGGTCGCGTCGACCTCAACGAGTTCAAAGGCCTGGTGGCCTGCGGCGGTTTCTCCTACGGCGACGTGCTGGGTGCCGGTGAAGGCTGGGCCAAGTCGGCCCTGTTCAACAGCCGTGCCCGCGACGCGTTCCAGGGCTTCTTCGAACGCAACGACAGCTTCACCCTGGGTGTGTGCAACGGTTGCCAGATGATGTCCAACCTCCACGAACTGATCCCGGGCAGCGAGTTCTGGCCGCACTTCGTGCGTAACCGTTCCGAGCAGTTCGAAGCCCGTGTCGCCATGGTGCAGGTGCAGGAGTCCAACTCGATCTTCCTGCAAGGCATGGCCGGTTCGCGTATGCCAATCGCCATCGCCCACGGTGAAGGCCATGCCGAGTTCGCCAGCGAAGAAGCCTTGCTCGAAGCCGATGTATCCGGTTGCGTCGCCATGCGTTTCGTCGACAACCACGGCAAGGTCACCGAAAGCTACCCGGCCAACCCGAACGGCTCGCCGCGCGGGATCACCGGCCTCACCAGCCGCGACGGTCGCGTCACCATCATGATGCCGCACCCGGAGCGTGTATTCCGCGCCGTGCAGAACTCGTGGCGCCCGGAAGAGTGGAACGAAGACGGCGCGTGGATGCGGATGTTCCGCAACGCGCGTGTGTGGGTGAACTAAGGCGGTGTACAAGCTCAGCTTCTTCGTGCCCGGCAGCCATGTGGAGGCGGTGAAAGCCGCCGTCTTCGCAGCCGGCGGCGGGCGCATCGGCGACTACGACAGCTGCGCCTGGCAAGTGCTGGGCCAGGGCCAATTCCGTGCGTTGGACGGCAGCCAGCCGTTTCTCGGGCAAGTCGGCCAGGTTGAAGTGGTTGAAGAGTGGAAGGTTGAGCTGGTGGTGGCGGATGAGCTGATCGTGGCTGTTGTGGCTGCGTTGAAGCTGAGCCATCCCTATGAGACACCGGCGTATGAGGTGTGGCGGTTGGCGGATTTCTGATTCGTTGATTGCGTGAACGAGAAACCCGCTGGGCCAGTTTGGTCAGTGGGTTTTTTGTTGGCTGTAAGGGCCTCATCGCGGGCAAGCCCCCTCCCACATTTGACCGAGTTCCAACGCTGGAATGCGGGCAAATGTGGGAGGGGACTTGCCCGCGATGAGGCCAGAACAACCACTACCTCTCTTAAACCCTGGCGCCGACCTCATGGCCGCTGACCAGTCGCTCCAATACCTCACTCAAACCCGAGGCCTTGTCACCAATCAGCAGGTGCCAAACACCGCTATCAAGTTGGCTGATGCCTTGGCAACCAAGCGCCGTCAGTTGAGCCTCGGACACCACCGAATCATCCCCCAACTCCACCCGCAACCGGGTCATCGCCACCGCTTCCAGCTGGCGCACATTCCCCCGGCCGCCCAATGCGCTCAGCCATTGCTCGGCTTCCTGCACATTGACCGCGACCGGTTTATCCACCGGCGCGCCCGCCACAAACGCTGGCATCGCCAGGCGAATCTCATCGGCAATGCTGTCGGCCATCGGCCCGACCACCACCTGCAAACTGCCGCCGTTGCCCGGCCGCACCACGGCCATCGCGCCGAGGGCTTTCAACTGTGCATCCACCGCTTTGTTGCGGTCGACCATGTCCAGCCGCAGGCGCGTGGTGCAAGCCCCGACGCTGAGCAGGTTGTCCGCCCCTCCCAGCGCGTGGATGTAAGCCGTGGCGCGCTGGTTATCGCTCATCGCTTCGGCCTGCGCCACCGGGATATCTTCGCGGCCCGGTGTCTTCAGGTTGAAGCGGCGGATGCAGTAGCTGAACACGCTGTAGTAAATCGCCGCATAAGCCAGGCCGACCGGTACGACCAGCCAACCGTTGGTGGACTTGCCCCAGCCCAGCACCATGTCGATAAAACCGCCGGAGAAAGTAAACCCGAGGTGGATATCCAGCAGGTTGGTGACCGCCATCGACAGCCCGGTCAGCAGCGCGTGTAGCAGGTACAGGAACGGCGCGAGGAACATGAAGGCGAATTCGATCGGCTCGGTCACGCCGGTCAGGAACGAGGTCAGCGCCATCGACAGGAAAATCCCGCCCATCACTTTGCGTCGTTCCGGCAGGGCGTTGCGGTACATCGCCAGGCACGCGGCGGGCAGGCCGAACAGCATCACCGGGAACATGCCGGTCATGAACTGGCCACCTTTCGGGTCGCCGGCGAAGTAGCGGGTCAGGTCGCCGGTCACCACCGCGCCGGTCACCGGGTCGGTAAAGCTGCCGAACACGAACCACGCCATGTTGTTGAGGATATGGTGCAGGCCGGTGACGATCAGCAGGCGGTTGAACACGCCAAACACGAAGGCCCCCAGGCTGCCGCTTTCCATCAGCAACACGCCGAAGCTGTTGATGCCGTGCTGGATCGGCGGCCAGATCAGGCCAAAGATCACGCCCAGGCCGACCGCGCTGAACCCGGTGACAATCGGCACGAATCGCCGCCCGCCGAAGAACGCCAGGTACTCCGGCAGCTTGATGTCCTTGAAGCGGTTATACAGCCCGCCCGCCATCAGGCCGCTGGCGATCCCGGCGAGCATGCCCATGTTGATGGTCGAGTCCATCACCTTGAGCGTCGAGATCATCACCAGGTAACCGATGGCCCCGGCCAAACCGGCCGTGCCGTTATTGTCGCGGGCAAAGCCCACGGCGATGCCGATGGCGAAGATCAGCGCAAGGTTGGCGAAGATCGCCTGCCCGGCGTCGTGCATCACCGCGATGTTGAGCAGGTCGGTGTCGCCCAGGCGCAGCAGCAGGCCGGCGATCGGCAGGATCGCGATCGGCAGCATCAGCGCACGGCCCAGGCGTTGCAGGCCTTCGATAAGGTGTTGGTACATGGCGTGTCTCCCTTTTCTTGTTGTTGTCAGCTCAGCGGCCAGTGGTGTTGACAGGCTTGGCGTACCGCCTTGGCGCTGCTCAGGTCGAGCAGGCCCAGGCTCAGTTGCCGGCATTGCGCCGCGTCCAGGTGGCGGACGCGGTCCTTGATTTCGCCGATCTGCGGCGGGCTGACCGATAGCTCGCTGACCCCCAGCCCGACCAACACCGGCGTCGCCAGCGGGTCGGACGCCAAGGCGCCGCACACGCCGACCCAACGCCCGTGTTTGGCCGCGCCCGTGCAGGTCTGGGCGATCAGCCGCAGCAGCGCCGGGTGCAGCGCATCGACCCGCGCGGCGAGGCCGGCGTGGTCGCGGTCCATGGCCAGGGTGTACTGGGACAGGTCATTGGTGCCGATGGACAGGAAGTCGGCATGCCTGGCCAGTTGTTCGGCCATCAGCGCGGCGGCGGGCACTTCGATCATCACCCCCAGTTCCGGGCGTTGGGTCAGTTGCAGCTCGACGCACAGTTCATCCAGGCGTTGGCGGATCTGCAGCAGTTCGTCGACTTCGCTGACCATCGGCAGCAGGATGCGGCAGCGTGCCAGCGGGCTGACTTGCAGCAGTGCGCGCAGTTGCTGGTCGAGCACGTCGGGGCGCACCTGGGCCAGGCGAATGCCGCGCAGGCCCAGCACCGGGTTGGCCTCGACCGGCAGCGGCAGGTAGTCGAGCTGTTTGTCGCCGCCCACGTCGATGGTGCGGATGATCACCGACTTGTCGCCCATCGCATCCAGCACGGCTTGATAGGCCTGACGCTGTTCCTGTTCATCCGGCGCGGTGCGGCGGTCGACGAAGAGGAACTCGGTGCGCAGCAGGCCGATGCCATCGGCGCCGTTTTCAAACGCCACCTGGGCCTCGGCGCTGGAGGCGACATTGGCGGCGACTTCGATGGTCATGCCATCGCGGGTGTTCGCTGGCAGTCGGGCCTGGGTCTGTTGTTCCTGGCGACGCAGGTTCTGTGTTTCGCGAATCCGCTCGACTTCGGCGTGGCGCGTCGCGCTCGGTGTCAGCTCCAGGCGACCGTTGGCCGCGTCGAGCACCACGCGTTGGCCTTGGGGCACATCGAGCACTTCGGCGCCCAATGCCACCACGCACGGCAAGCCTTTCCCGCGGGCCAGGATCGCGACATGGGAGGTGGCGCCGCCCTCGGCCATGCAAAGGCCGGCGGCGTGTTGCGCGCTCAGTTGGAGCAGGTCCGACGGCGTCAGCTCGTGGGCGCTGACAATCGCCCCGGCAGGCAACTCGACGTGCCACGCTTCGCCGAGCAGCACGCGCAGCACCCGTTGTTGCAGGTCGCGCAGGTCGTTGGAGCGCTCGGCCAGCAACGGCTTGCCCAGGCCCAGCAACACCGCGCATTGCGCCTGGATCGCATCGCGCCAGGCGTGGGTCGCGGCGCTGCCGTGCTCGATGGCGCGGGTGGCGGTGTCCAGCAGGGCGGGGTCTTCCAGCAAGGCGAGGTGGGCGGCGAAGATGTCTTCTTCTTCGGCATTTCGGCGTTGGCGGGCGAGGTCCAGGGTGGTGCGGATTTCGCCGCGCACTTGCTCAAGGGCCGCGTCCAGCCGTTGCAACTGTTCGTCGGCGCAGTGGTTGCCGGTATCGGCCGGCAACTCGATCGTGCTCAGGCGGAACAGCGGCCCGCACACCAGGCCCGGTGCCGCACAGACACCTTGCAACACACCGACCTCGGTGTTCGCGCGGCGTGGAGCGGCCGCCATCGGCGTGTGAGGTTCTTCGCCGATGGCGACAGACAGCGCGGCGACCAGCGCCTGTAACGCCGCCGCACAATCCTTGCCGCGACAGGTGACACGCACCTCATCGCCCTCACCGATGCCCAGCCCCATCAGGCCGATCAAGCTGTCGCACGCCGCCGACTTGCCGGCGAAATGCAACTGCGTCTGGCTGCTGAACGCTTGTGCGGTCTTGCGGATCAATGCCGCCGGACGCGCATGCAAGCCGCCGCGATGGGTGATCCGCACGTTGGCGCTGGCTTGCGCGACGGAGTTATCCACAGCGGTTTGCAGCGCGGCGCCGGAACGCAGCGCCACGCGCGCCAGCGGTTCACCGTGTTTGACTGAGCGCAGCGGCAGCGGTGTCAGTTCGAAGCGCTCGCTGTTGGTGAGAATGATCAGGCTGACCAGGCTTTTGCACTGGCGCGCAATCCGGTCCAGATCGAACTGTATCAGCGCCTGGCCCTTGCTCACCTGCGCACCGTTCTTCACCAGCAGGGCGAACCCTTCGCCGTTCAACTCTACGGTGTCGATGCCCACATGCATCAACAGCTCGGCGCCGTTCTGCGCGCGAAGCGTCAGCGCATGCCCGGTGCGCGCGACATGGATGATCTCGCCGTCGCACGGTGCGTACAGGCTATCGTTCAGCGGATCGATGGCCAGGCCGTCACCCATGGCGCCGCTGGCGAATACTTCGTCGGGGACGTTGCCCAGGGCCAGCACCGGCCCGCTGAGGGGGGCGCCGAGGGTCAATGCATTATTGTTGTTGGACATGGGCACGGTACTCATCAGGAAATCGCGGCACGCCACTCAGTGGGTGCGGGTCACTTTGCTCAGGTGGCGCGGCTGGTCCGGGTTCATGCCACGGGCGAGCGCCAGGCCGGCGGCCATGACATAGAAACTCTGGATGGCCAGGATCGGGTCCAGGCTCGGGTGTTCGGCGCGGCTCAGCGGCAGGTCGCGTTCGGCGATATCGTCCGGCGCCGCCAGCAACACGCGGGCACCGCGTTGGCGCATATCGGCGGCCAGGCTCAACAGGCCGGCTTGCTCGGCACCGCGTGGGGCGAATATCAGCAGCGGGTAGTTGTCGTCGATCAAGGCCATCGGCCCATGACGCACCTCGGCGCTGCTGAAGGCTTCGGCCTGGATCGCCGAGGTTTCCTTGAGCTTGAGCGCGGCTTCCTGGGCGATGGCAAAACCAGCGCCACGGCCGATGACCATCAACTGCTGGCAGTCGCGCAGGGCGTCGATGGCGTTTGTCCAATCCTGTTTGGCCGCCTCGCGCAGGCCATCGGGCAACGCACGGCAGGCGTGCAGCAGGTCGGTTTCCTGGTTCCAGTGGCCGATCAACAGCGCGCTGGCGCTGAGGGTCGCGATAAAGCTCTTGGTCGCGGCCACGCTGAGTTCCGGCCCGGCGCACAGCGGCACGTGGAATTCGCAGGCGGCTTCCAGGGGCGAGTCTTCGGCATTCACCAGCGAGATGCTCAAGGCGCCGCGTTGGCGCAGCAGGCGCAGGCTGTCGACCAGGTCCGGGCTCTGGCCCGACTGAGAGAAGCCGAACGCGACCTGGCCGCTGACCTTCAACGGCGCGTGCAGCAGGGTCACCACCGACATCGGCAACGACGCCACCGGAATGCCCACGTGCTGCATGGCCAGGTAGGCGAAGTAGCTCGCGGCGTGGTCGGAACTGCCGCGAGCGACAGTCATCGCCACGTGCGGCGGCTGACGGCGCAGGCGCTCGGCGATGTCTTGCAGGCGCGGGGCCAGGCGTTGCAGTTGCGCCGCGACCGCGTCGCTGGAGGCGAGGGCCTCTTCAAGCATTTTTGAAGACAATGGTTTCTCCTTCGACCATGACGTCGGTGAGGTGCAGGGAGCGGTCCAGGCGCACGCAGTCGGCAAAGCTGCCGGGTTGCAGGCGGCCGCGTTGTTCCAGGCCCAGGTAGTCCGCCGGAAATTGCGACAGGCGTTGTGAGGCTTCGCTGATGGGCAGGCCGATCTTCACCAGGTTGCGCAGCGCCTGATCCATGGTCAGGGTGCTGCCAGCCAGGGTGCCGTCGGCCAGGCGCACGCCGCCCAGGCATTTGGTCACGGTGTGGCTGCCCAGCTTGTATTCGCCGTCGGGCATGCCGGCGGCGGCGGTGGAATCGGTGACGCAGTACAGGCACGGGATCGCGCGCAGGGCCACGCGCATGGCGCCGGGGTGTACGTGGAGCAAATCCGGGATCAATTCCGCGTACTGCGCGTGGGCCAGCGCCGCGCCGACGATGCCGGGCTCGCGGTGATGCAGCGGGCTCATGGCGTTATACAAATGCGTGAAGCTGGTGGCGCCGGCGGCGAGGGCGGCGACGCCTTCTTCATAGCTGCCCAGGGTGTGGCCGATCTGCATACGCACGCCGCGTGTACTGAGGGCGCGGATCAGGCGGTCATGCCCGGCGATTTCCGGGGCGATGGTGATCACCCGGATCGGCGCCAGGCGCAGGTAGGCTTCCACTTCTTCCATCAATGCGGTGTGGGCGAAGTTGGGTTGCGCGCCGAGTTTGCCCGGATTGATGTAGGGCCCTTCCAGGTGTACGCCGAGGACCCGGGCGCTGCCGCTCGGGCGTTGCGCGCAGAAGCTGCCGAGCTGGCCGAGCACGCTGGAGATTTCATCCACCGGCGCGGTCATGGTGGTGGCCAGCAGCGACGTGGTGCCAAAGCGCACGTGGGTGCGGGTGATGGTTTCGAAGGCGTCGGCACCTTCCATGATGTCTTTGCCGCCACCGCCGTGGACGTGCAGGTCGATAAAACCCGGCAGCAGGTAGGGCAGGTCGTTGTCGGCCGGGTCGCAAGGTGCGCCTTCAATGGCGATCACCTTGCCGTGTTCATGCACCAGGCGGCCGCGAATCCAGCCATGGGGTGTGAGGATATTGTCTTCGGACATGGGCAGTTCTCTAAGGCCGCGGTGCGCGGCAAAGGCCTATCGACGCAGCTCGGCGACAAAGTCGTAGTAGTCGTTGCGGCAGTAGGTGTCGGTGATTTCGATCGGGGTGTTGTCGGCGGTGTAGCCGACACGGGTCATCAACAGCATGGCGGTGCCGGGGGCGATGCCGACCAGCGCGGCGAACTCGTCCGAGGCGTTGATCGCCTGGATATGCTGCAGGGCGCGCACGATGGGTTTGCCGATGCCTTCGAGGTACTCGTAGAGGGACTGGCCGATGGCTTGCGGGTGCGGCAGCACCGCGGCGGGCATGGTGGTCATTTCGATGGCCATCACCGTGTCGTCCGCCTTGCGCAGGCGCTTGAGCCGCGCCACTTTGTCGGTCGGCGACAGGCCCAGGCGGATCAGCTCTTCGTGGGTCGGCGCGCTGATGTCGCGTTCCAGCCACTGGGAGCTGGGCACAAACCCCTTGAGTCGCAGCATCTCGCTGAAGCCCGACAGGCGCGACAGCGGTTGTTCCAGGCGTGGCGTGATAAAGGTGCCGGAGCCTTGGCTGCGACGGATCAGGCCTTGGGCAAACAAGACTTCCAGCGCCTTGCGGGCGGTGACGCGCGAGATGCTCAACTGCTCGCTGAGGGCGCGTTCCGACGGCAGGGCCTGTTCGGATTTCCATTGGCCGGCGTGGATCGCCGCTTCCAGGTTGCGGGCCAGTTGCAGGTACAGCGGCGTGGATTGCTTGTCGTCGGGACGCAGAGTCAGGATGGGGTTCATCTGTCAGGTTTCCGATGCGGTTATTAGTGTGTTGTCGCCCGGTATTGGCCGGAAACTAATACCACTTAAATACCATGTCAATGCTGCCAAAACGCTTCGGCTCCTGGTTTCAGGGCGCATTAACGGTGTCTGGTATCAAGTGGTATTAGAGAGGTCTTTAAGGCGCGCAGAGCTGCGCAGCCTGCGGGGTGAATTGGTATTCACCGGCAGGCGCTGTCGAGGGCAGGAAACTTTTTTTAGTTAATTGACCGAGGGGCGAAGGTTACGGGCGGATCTCGACCAGGGTGCCGTCCTTGACCAGGTTCCAGACTTCGCGCATGTCGACGTTACGCATGCCGATGCAGCCGTCGGTCCAGTCCAGGGTGTGAAACCACTGCTCCGGGTACTCCGCGGTGTCGGGCGTGCCGTGGATCATGATCATGCTGCCGGGGTTCACGCCTTGGCGGCGGGCACGGGCCGAATCGCTGATATTGGGGTAGGAGATGTGCATGGACAGGTTGTAGCGGTCGCTGGTTTTGCGCCAGTCGATCCAATACAAGCCTTCCGGCGTGCGACGGTCGCCCTCGATCAGCTTGGTGCCCTTGGGGTTTTTGCCCAGGGAGATACGGTAGGTCTTGAGGGGTTTGCCGTCGTTGATCAGTTGCAACTGATGGGCGGACTTGAGGACCAGAATTTTCTCGACCGTTTTGCCGCCCAGGGTTTCCAGGGTGGTGGCTGAGGACAACGTGGCGAACGACAGGCAGAGCAAAGCAAGCAACCAACGCATTAAAACGATTTCCCTTGGACGACGATCTGCCGGTTTGTTATTGGGCGGGCTGGGACAGCGGCGGCACAGCTTCGTTGCGCACCGGGAACGACCGTAGGCGACGGTCGGCGAAGAAGTATTCTAAGGTACGCCCGACTGTGCGGAAAGCCAGCTCGGACCAAGGGATATCGGCCTCGTCGAACAGTCGCACTTCCAGGCTTTCGGGGCCAGCGGCGAAGTTCAGGTCAATCAGCTCGGCGCGGTAGAACACGTGCACCTGGCTGATATGCGGCACGTCGATCAGGGTGTAGAGGCTCAGGTTGCGTACATGGGCGCAGGCTTCTTCCATGGTCTCGCGCATGGCGGCCTGTTCCACGGTCTCGCCGTTCTCCATGAAACCGGCGGGCAGGGTCCAGTAACCCAGGCGGGGCTCGATGGCGCGGCGACACAACAACACTTGATCGCCCCACACCGGCACGGTGCCGGCGACGATATTGGGGTTCTGGTAGTGAATGGTATGACAGTGATCGCATACAAAACGCAGGCGTGCGTCGCCTTCGGGAATGCGTTGGGTGACCGGTTTACCGCACTGGCTGCAGAAATTCATGCTGGGGTTCCTGGAAAGTCTGCCTATCTTGGCGTGGGCGGCAGGGCCCTGCAAGTTGTCGTTTCGCGACAGCCCTTCGGTTTTGGGGTTGGGCGCCCGCGCGCTTTGGTGCATGATGCAAAGTAGCCAACAGACCGAGATGACTCATGCTGGACGAGCTACTTCGCCGGGTAAGCAATCACACACCGCAACGGCTTGAGACCGACGGGCGTTTCCCCGAGGCCGCCGTGCTGGTGCCGATTACCCGCAGTGACGAACCTGAGCTGATCCTGACCCTGCGCGCCAGCGGCCTGTCGACCCATGGTGGCGAAGTGGCCTTTCCCGGCGGGCGTCGCGACCCCGAAGACCCGGACCTGATCTTCACCGCCCTGCGCGAAGCCGAAGAAGAAATCGGCCTGCCGCCTGGCCTGGTCGAGGTAATCGGCCCGTTGAGCCCGCTGATTTCCCTGCATGGCATTCGGGTCACGCCCTACGTGGGCGTCATCCCGGACTACGTCGACTACCTGGCCAACGACGCCGAAATCGCCGCCGTCTTCAGCGTGCCCCTGGAGTTTTTCCGCCAGGACCCGCGCGAACATACGCACCGCATCGATTACCAGGGCCGCAGTTGGTACGTGCCGAGCTATCGGTTCGGCGAATACAAGATCTGGGGGCTGACGGCAATCATGATCGTTGAGCTGATCAATTTGCTCTATGACGATGCCAACATCAGCCTGCACCAGCCGCCCAAGAGCTTCATCCATCTATAAGCCATCGTTTAAATGGCCAGTCGTGAGGACATATCATGAAATACCGCCTGGGCGACGCCCGCGTCGAGACGCACCCACACAGCTGGGTGGCGCCGAATGCCACGCTGGTGGGCAAGGTCAAGCTGGAGGAGGGCGCCAATGTCTGGTTCAACGCGGTGTTGCGTGGCGACAACGAACTGATCCTGATCGGCAAGAACAGCAATGTGCAGGACGGCAGCGTGATGCACACCGACATGGGTTACCCGCTGACCCTGGGCACCGGCGTGACCATCGGCCATAACGCCATGCTGCATGGCTGCACCGTCGGCGACTACAGCCTGATCGGCATCAACGCGGTGATCCTCAACGGCGCGAAGATCGGCAAGCACTGCATCATCGGCGCCAATTCGCTGATCGGCGAAGGCAAGGAGATTCCCGATGGCTCCCTGGTCATGGGCTCGCCGGGCAAAGTCGTGCGCGAATTGACTGACGCGCAGAAGAAGATGCTCGAGGCCAGCGCTGCGCACTATGTGCATAACGCCCAGCGTTATGCGCGGGATCTGGTCGAGCAGGAAGAATGAAGCCGCCAGAGCGCCCCGTCGCCTCGCCGTGCGTGAGCATTTGCGCACTGGATGACGACGACATTTGCACCGGTTGCCAGCGTACCGTGGAAGAAATCACGCGTTGGAGCCGCATGGACAACGCCGAGCGTCGGGTGGTGTTGGGGTTGTGTCATGAGCGGGCGCTGGCGGGTGGGTTGGTGTTTATGGCGTCCGGTAAATCCGTTGGCTGAATCATCGCTATCGGGGGCAAGCCCCCTCCCACATTTTGACCGCGTTCCTACAGATTAAACGCGGTCGAATGTGGGAGGGGGCTTGCCCCCGATGGCGCCATCCCAGACGACATCCCTGTAATTGTGTACCCTGTGCGGCATTACCCACAGGTCCATCCCCCCATGCTCTTCCTGATCGCCTACATCAGCAGCGTCGTGCTGATCAACTTCGCCTTCTCCACCGCGCCGCACCTGGATGTGATCTGGTCCGCCTGGGGCGGCCTGGTGTTTATCCTGCGCGACATGGTGCAAACCCGCTTCGGCCACGGCGCGATCCTTGCCATGCTGGCGGCGCTGGCGCTGTCGTATATCACCTCCGACCCGTCCATCGCGCTGGCCAGCGCCACTGCGTTCGCGGTGTCCGAGTGCATTGACTGGCTGGTGTTCAGCATCACCAAGCGCCCGCTCCACGATCGCCTGTGGATAAGTTCGGCGCTGAGCATTCCCCTCGATACCTTTATCTTTTTCGGCTTGATCGGTGCGCTTACGCCTGCCGTGGTGGGCACCGCGCTGGCGTCGAAATTCGCCGGGGTCACGGCGGTCTGGCTGATCATGGCCTGGCGTATCCGCAAACGTGCCGTCGCCAACTGAAGCCAATCTGTGCAGTTCATGTAAAATGCCGGCCTTTCTCCCCATGATCCGCTCCCCTGAGGACCTGAGATGACCCGAATCGGAACTCCATTGTCGCCAACCGCGACCCGCGTTTTGCTGTGTGGCTGCGGTGAGCTGGGCAAGGAAGTGGTAATCGAACTGCAACGCCTGGGCGTTGAAGTGATTGCCGTGGATCGCTACGCCAACGCGCCGGCGATGCAGGTGGCTCATCGCAGCCATGTGATCAACATGCTCGACGGCGCGGCCCTGCGTGCGGTGATCGAGGCGGAAAAACCGCACTTCATCGTGCCGGAAATCGAAGCCATCGCCACCGCCACCCTGGTGGAGTTGGAGGCCGAAGGCTTCACCGTGATCCCGACCGCGCGCGCCGCGTCGCTGACCATGAACCGCGAAGGCATCCGGCGCCTGGCCGCCGAAGAGCTGGACCTGCCGACCTCGCCGTACCACTTCGCCGATACCTTCGAAGACTACAGCAAGGCCGTGCAAGACCTGGGCTTCCCGTGTGTGGTCAAGCCGGTGATGAGTTCGTCGGGCAAGGGCCAGAGCCTGCTGCGCAGTGCCGACGACGTGCAGAAAGCCTGGGATTACGCTCAGGAAGGCGGGCGTGCCGGCAAGGGTCGGGTGATCATCGAAGGCTTTATCGACTTCGACTACGAAATCACCCTGCTGACCGTGCGCCACATCGGCGGCACGACCTTCTGTGCGCCGGTCGGCCACCGTCAGGAGAAAGGCGATTACCAGGAATCCTGGCAGCCTCAGGCCATGAGCCCGATTGCCCTGGCGGAATCCGAGCGCGTGGCCAAGGCCGTCACGGAATCCCTGGGCGGCCGCGGCCTGTTTGGCGTGGAGTTGTTCATCAAGGGCGATCAGGTGTGGTTCAGCGAAGTGTCGCCACGCCCGCATGACACCGGCCTGGTCACCTTGATTTCCCAGGACTTGTCGCAGTTCGCCCTGCACGCGCGCGCCATCCTGGGCCTGCCGATCCCATTGATCCGTCAGTTCGGGCCTTCGGCGTCGGCGGTGATCCTGGTGGAAGGGCAATCGACCCAGACCGCTTTTGCCAACCTCGGCGCGGCCCTGAGCGAGCCGGACACGGCGTTGCGTCTGTTCGGTAAGCCGGAAGTGAACGGCCAGCGCCGCATGGGCGTGGCGTTGGCGCGGGATGAGTCGATTGAAGCGGCTCGCGCCAAGGCGACCCGTGCGGCTCAGGCGGTTGTTGTAGAGCTCTAAACCGCGTCGTGCCTATCGGGGGCAAGCCCCCTCCCACACTTAACCGCGTTTAATCTGTAGGAATGCGGTCAAAATGTGGGAGGGGCGGTGCGACGATTCGACTTGCCCCCGATAGCGATCTATCAGGCAACCTTGTTCAAATCGTTATCCCGCGTCTCTTTCAAGCACAGCACCGCAATCAAGCTCAGCAACGCTGCCGCCGACACATACCCGCCGACATAACTCAGCCCGCCCATCGCCACCAGCTTGGTCGCGAAGAACGGTGCCGCCGACGCACCGACGATCCCACCCAGGTTATACGCCGCCGAAGCGCCGGTATAACGCACGCGGGTCGGGAACAGTTCCGGTAGCAACGCGCCCATTGGGGCGAAGGTCACACCCATCAGGAACAGCTCCAGGGCCAGGAACAGCGCCACGGCCCAGGTCGAACCGTGGGTCAGCAACGGCTCCATGGTGAACCCCGACAGAATCGCCAGCAGCGCACCGACAATCAGCACCGGCTTGCGCCCGAATCGATCGCTGGCCAAGGCTGCCAGCGGCGTCGCCAGGCCCATGAACAGCACGGCAAAACACAGCAAGCCGAGGAATGTCTCGCGGCTGTAGCCCAGGGTCGAAACGCCGTAGCTCAGGGAAAACGCCGTGGTGATATAGAACAGCGCATAACACACCACCATCGACGCGGCACCCAGCAGCACCGGCAGCCAATGCTGGCTGAACAGTTCCACCAACGGCACTTTTACCGGCGCTTCCTTCGCTACCGCACTGGCGAATACCGGGGTTTCATGCAGCTTCAGCCGCGCATACAGGCCGACCATCACCAGCGCTGCGCTGAGGATGAACGGGATGCGCCAGCCCCAACTGCGGAACTGCTCGTCGTTCAGGTTCATGGCCAGGATCAGGAACAGGCCGTTGGCCGCCAGGAAGCCAATCGAAGGACCGAGTTGCGGGAACATGCCGAACCACGCGCGTTTGCCCTTCGGCGCGTTCTCGGTGGCGAGCAACGCCGCACCGCCCCATTCCCCGCCCAGCCCCAGGCCTTGGCCGAAACGCAGCACGCACAACAGAATCGGTGCCCAGGCGCCGATGCTGTCATACCCCGGCAGCAAGCCGATCAGCGTGGTACACACCCCCATCAGCAGCAACGAAGCCACCAGCGTCGATTTGCGGCCGATACGGTCGCCAAAGTGGCCGAACAGCGCCGAACCCAGCGGGCGGGCGATGAACGCGATGCCGAAGGTCAGGAACGACGCGAGCATCTGCGCCGTGCCGGAGGTCTGCGGGAAGAACACCGGGCCGATCACTAGCGCGGCCGCAGTGGCATAGATATAGAAGTCGTAGAACTCGATGGCCGTGCCGACGATGCTGGCGGTGGCGACGCGGGCGGTCGAGTTGGTCGGGGCGGCGGTCGCAGCCTCGTTATAGGTGGTGCTCATGGCGGTATCCCTGAGGGGCAGTGCGCGTTTGGACGCGGATTATTATTGGTCGAACACCCATGGATCAGGGTTGTGGGCGGAGCGGCTCGGGATGAGAGCGGGCACCGGTCGTACAGGGCAAGGCAGTGCCTGGACGCGGTCCGTGCGGATAGCACGCGGTCGGGCGCGGCTTGGGTAAGCCGACCCGATTATAGGAAGGGGGTTGCGCATCCAACAAGGGGGAAAATCTGATCGTCTGCACACAGTGGATCAGTGTGTTCCGTCAGCGAGGCTACGTGGCAACCGGCACGCGGCTGGTGTGCCAGATCAGCACCTTGCTCACGCGGTTGTCTTCGGTCTCGAGGATTTCCAGGCGGTAGCGGCCGATCTTCAGGCACACCGCGCAATCGGGAATGGTTTCCAGCGCTTCGGTCACCAGGCCGTTGAGGGTCTTGGGCCCGTCGCTGGGCAGGTGCCAGGCCAGGCTCTTGTTCAATTCGCGGATCGAGGCGGTGCCGTCGACGATGTAGCGGCCGTCCGGTTGCGCTTCGATATGCGGGTTGTCGGCACTTTGTTCGCTTTCGAATTCGCCGACGATTTCTTCGAGAATGTCTTCCAGGGTGACGATGCCCAGCACTTCGCCATACTCGTCCACCACCATGCCCAGGCGCCGCTGTTGCTTGTGGAAGTTCAGCAGTTGCAGTTGCAGGGGCGTGCTTTCCGGGACGAAGTAGGGTTCGTAGCAGGCCTCGAGCAAGGTCTCCTTGGTCAGGCTGGCATCCGGTAGCAGGTGCTGGATCAGCCGGGTGTTGAGCACGGCTTCGACCTGGTTGATGTCGCTGTGGAACACCGGCAGGCGGGTGCGCTGGGAGTTGCGCAGTTGCTCAAGGATCGCGTCGAGCGAGTCGTCCAGATTGATGCCGTCCACCTCGCTGCGCGGCACCAGGATGTCGTTGACGGTGATGTTGTCCAGCGCGTGGATACCGGGCATGCCGGGCGTGCGACGTTCATCTCCCTCTGGCTCGGGTTCGTCATCATGGTCGGGCTGCGGGTCGTCGCTTTTTTTCACCATGCCCGGCGGGCGGGCAAAGGGGCGCAGCAACAGCAGACTGATGCCATTGAGCAGCCAGGCGAGGGGGTAGATAATTTTCAGCGGCACGCCCAGCAGGGCATTGCCGAAGCCCAGCACCGCTTGCGGATGGCGGGTGGCCAGGGCGCGCGGCAGGTAATCGGCCAGCACCAGCAGGATCGAGCAGGAGACCAGCCAGCCCAGCCACGCGCCGTTTTGCGCCCAGGCGTAGATCGCCAGCAGGGTGCAAAGGATCACCACGCCAGCACGGCACAGGGTGTTGCAGAGGATCATGCTGTGGCGCGGGAAGTGCAGACGGGCGGCAGCTTTGTCGCCCTGGCGGGTACCGGGGCGCAGGGCCAGCAGGTGCTGTTGTGCGGCTTCGATGGCGGTAAACAGCGCCGCCCACAAAATCAGCAAGGCGATTACCGCGAGCATCGGCCCTAAGGGCAAGTTGTCCATGATCGCTGCCCGTCAGATATGCAGGATGTATTCGCGAACCAGCTTGCTGCCGAAGTAGGCCAGCATCAGCAGGCAGAAACCGGCCAGGGTCCAGCGGATCGCCTTGTGCCCGCGCCAGCCAAGGCGGTTGCGGCCCCACAGCAGCACACTGAACACCACCCACGCCAGGCACGCCAGCAGGGTTTTATGCACCAGGTGCTGGGCGAACAGGTTCTCGACGAACAGCCAGCCAGAGATCAGCGACAGCGACAGCAGCGTCCAGCCGGCCCACAGGAAGCTGAACAGCAGGCTTTCCATGGTTTGCAGCGGCGGGAAGTTCTTGATCAGGCCCGACGGATGCTTGTGCTTGAGCTGATGGTCCTGCACGAGCAGGAGCAACGCCTGGAACACCGCGATGGTGAACATGCCGTAGGCCAGGATCGACAGCAGGATATGCGCAAGGATGCCCGGCTCTTCGTCGATCACCTGCACCGTGCCGGTGGGGGCGAATTGCGCCAGCAGCACCGTCAGCATGCCCAGGGGGAATAGCAGCACCAGCAGGTTTTCCACCGGGATGCGTGCGCAGGCGATCAGCGTGAGGGCGATCACCGCGGCGGCGATCAGGCTGGCGGCGCTGAAAAAATCCAGGCCCAGGCCGACCGGCGTCATCAAGTGGGTGAACAGGCTCGCGGCATGGGCGAGCAGGGCGAGGACGCCAAGGCCTGCCAGCAGGCGAGTGTCGGCCTTGGCGCCTTGCGCCAGGCGAGTGCCTTGGTAGAGGGTCGCAGCGGCATATAAAAAGGCGGCGGCGAGACTGGGTAGCAAACTGGGTGACAAAGGGAGCATAAATCCTGTTAGGCAAGCCCGAAAGGCGCTGAGTTTGGCATACACCTGCGTTCCACGAAAGACTTCAGGGCCAGACAGCGGGTGTGCATGGGCGCAGTCTTCGCTATAATCCGCGACCTGCCCACGCCGCAGGCTCGCCGAGCGCTGTTTTTAATAGCGATTTATCACAGCCTGGGCCGCCATTACCTCGGTCTACCATAGGGCCTGAAAGGATCGCGCATGTTTGAAAACTTGACTGACCGTCTCTCGCAGACGCTGCGCCATGTAACCGGCAAGGCCAAGCTGACCGAGGACAATATTAAAGACACCCTGCGTGAAGTACGCATGGCGTTGCTGGAAGCCGACGTGGCCTTGCCTGTGGTCAAGGACTTCGTCAACTCGGTCAAGGAGCGCGCGGTCGGCACCGAAGTGTCCCGCAGCCTGACGCCGGGCCAGGCTTTTGTGAAGATCGTCCAGGCCGAGCTCGAAAGCCTGATGGGCGCGGCCAACGAAGACCTGAACCTCAGCGCCGTGCCGCCGGCCGTCGTGCTGATGGCCGGTCTGCAAGGTGCGGGTAAGACCACCACCGCCGGCAAGCTGGCGCGCTTCCTTAAAGAGCGCAAGAAAAAAACCGTGATGGTGGTGTCGGCCGACGTATACCGTCCGGCGGCCATCAAGCAGCTGGAAATGCTCGCGGGCGAAGTGGGCGTGACCTTCTTCCCGTCCGACCTGAGCCAGAAGCCGGTCGACATCGCCAATGCGGCGATCAAAGAAGCCAGGCTGAAGTTCATCGACGTGGTCATCGTCGATACCGCCGGTCGCCTGCACATCGACGAAGAGATGATGGGCGAGATCAAGGCGCTGCATGCCGCGATCAACCCGGTCGAGACGCTGTTCGTGGTCGACGCCATGACCGGCCAGGATGCGGCCAACACCGCCAAGGCCTTTGGTGACGCACTGCCGCTGACCGGCGTGATTCTGACCAAGGTCGACGGCGACGCCCGTGGCGGTGCCGCGCTGTCGGTGCGCGCCATCACCGGCAAGCCGATCAAATTCATCGGTATGGGCGAGAAGAGCGACGCGCTCGAACCGTTCCACCCTGAACGTATCGCTTCGCGTATCCTCGGCATGGGCGACGTGCTCAGCCTGATCGAGCAGGCCGAAGCGACGCTCGACAAGGACAAGGCCGATAAACTGGCCAAGAAGCTGAAGAAGGGCAAGGGCTTCGACCTCGAAGACTTCCGCGATCAGTTGCAACAAATGAAGAACATGGGCGGCCTCGGCGGCCTGATGGACAAGCTGCCGAACATCGGCGGTGTGAACCTGGCGCAAATGGGCAATGCCCAGGGCGCGGCAGAGAAGCAGTTCAAGCAGATGGAAGCCATCATCAACTCCATGACCCCGGCCGAGCGCCGCGACCCTGAGCTGATCAGCGGTTCGCGCAAGCGTCGGATCGCCATGGGCTCCGGCACCCAGGTGCAGGACATCGGTCGCTTGATCAAGCAGCACAAGCAGATGCAGAAGATGATGAAGAAATTCTCCGCCAAGGGCGGAATGGCCAAGATGATGCGCGGCATGGGCGGTATGTTGCCCGGCGGCGGCATGCCGAAAATGTAAAGTATTCGAGCGGGAGCATGCTCCTGCTCCGACCCACAGGGATGTGGGATCTCCAGCAAACCCGCCGTCTGGCGGGAGCTGACTTGCCGTTTTAACCGACGGCTCTATAGCAGATCTGAATGGCACGCTGATAGGCGCCAGAAAAAGACATTTGCAAAAGTCCGGATATTCCTTAGAATATGCGGCCTTTCGGGCACCTATGCCCGCTGTGCATTTAGATTTGCAGCACCGACTACAGGAACGATGTTCACATGCTAACAATCCGTCTTGCCCTTGGCGGCTCCAAAAAGCGCCCATTTTACCACTTGACCGTAACCGACAGCCGCAACCCGCGTGACGGTTCGCACAAGGAACAGGTTGGTTTCTTCAACCCTGTTGCTCGTGGTCAAGAAGTTCGTCTGTCCGTGAACCAAGAGCGCGTAGCCTACTGGCTGAGCGTTGGTGCACAGCCTTCCGAGCGTGTTGCCAAGTTGTTGAAGGACTCGGCTAAGGCCGCAGCCTGAGCAATATGAACGCGACGCCAGCTGTTGCTGATGATTTGATCGTTATCGGCAAGATTTACTCTGTTCATGGCGTTCGCGGCGAAGTGAAGGTGTATTCCTTTACTGATCCGACTGAAAACCTGTTGCAGTACAAAACCTGGACGCTCAAGCGCGAGGGGAATGTGAAACAGGTCGAGCTGGTCAGTGGACGCGGGAACGATAAGTTCCTGGTCGCAAAGCTCAAGGGTCTTGATGATCGTGAAGAAGCTCGTCTTCTGGCCGGTTATGAGATCTGCGTGCCGCGCAACCTGTTCCCTGAATTGACCGACGGCGAGTACTACTGGTACCAGCTGGAAGGTCTGAAGGTTATTGATCAACTCGGGCAATTGCTCGGGAAAATCGATCATCTTCTGGAAACCGGCGCCAATGATGTAATGGTGGTCAAGCCTTGCGCTGGCAGCCTGGATGATCGCGAACGCCTGTTGCCCTATACCGAGCAATGCGTGTTGGCCGTCGACCTGGCCGCGGGCGAGATGAAGGTGGAATGGGACGCGGACTTCTAAGCGTGGCTAATTTGCGCATTGAAGTGATCAGTTTGTTTCCCGAGATGTTCTCCGCCATCAGCGAGTACGGCATCACCAGTCGGGCGGTGAAACAGGGGCTCTTGCAGCTCACCTGTTGGAACCCGCGAGACTACACGACGGATCGACATCACACTGTGGACGATCGCCCATTTGGCGGTGGCCCGGGCATGGTGATGAAGATCAAGCCCCTGGAAGACGCGTTGGCTCAGGCCAAGGCTGCCGCCGGGGAGAAGGCGAAGGTAATTTACCTGTCCCCTCAAGGCCGTCAGCTGAAACAGGCGGCGGTACGCGAACTGGCGAATGAGGAAGCACTGATCCTGATTGCCGGTCGCTATGAAGGCATTGACGAGCGTTTCATTGAAGCTCATGTCGATGAAGAGTGGTCGATTGGGGACTATGTCCTGTCTGGCGGTGAGCTGCCGGCGATGGTCCTGATAGATGCGGTTACACGACTGCTGCCTGGAGCTTTAGGGCATGCGGACTCCGCGGAGGAAGATTCCTTCACGGATGGTTTGCTGGATTGCCCGCACTACACCCGACCGGAGGTGTATGCGGATCAGCGTGTTCCCGACGTATTGCTAAGTGGCAATCACGCACACATCCGGCGTTGGCGTTTACAGCAGTCCCTTGGTCGGACCTATGAACGACGCGCCGATCTTCTGGAAAGCCGCTCGCTTTCTGGAGAAGAGAAGAAGCTGCTCGAGGAATACATCCTCGCGCGGGACGATAGTTAACAACGTATCGATGGTAGGTCCATTGACTTACCTTAGGAGCACAGCATGACTAACAAAATCATCCTTGCACTCGAAGCAGAGCAGATGACCAAAGAGATCCCTACCTTTGCCCCGGGCGACACCATTGTCGTTCAGGTGAAAGTGAAGGAAGGCGACCGTTCGCGTCTGCAAGCGTTCGAAGGCGTGGTAATCGCCAAGCGTAACCGTGGTGTGAACAGTGCTTTCACTGTTCGTAAAATCTCCAACGGTGTTGGCGTAGAGCGTACTTTCCAGACCTACAGCCCGCAAATCGACAGCATGGCCGTTAAGCGTCGCGGTGACGTGCGTAAAGCCAAGCTGTACTACCTGCGTGACCTGTCCGGTAAAGCAGCTCGCATCAAGGAAAAACTGGCTTAAGTCCAGCTTCCCGATGCAGAAAAAAAAGCAGCCTGCGGGCTGCTTTTTTTGTGCCTGGGATTTATTGACGGGGGCGGGTCGGCGGCGCGCCTATCGCAGGCGGGCCAGCTTCCACACTTGATCATTAGTGGTCATAAAATCGATGCACGACACAAATCCAATGTGGGAGCCGACTTGCCTGCGATAGGATCTACCAGACACCTCCGTCATCTGCCTGAGCCCCCATGCCCGCCATCGACCACCCTCTGATTGACCGCTTCCTCGACGCCCTCTGGCTGGAAAAAGGCCTGTCGGACAACACCCGCCAGGCCTACCGCAGCGACCTGGCGCTGTTCAACGGCTGGCTGCAGGAAAAAAACCTCGAGCTGATCAATGCCGGCCGTGAGTTGATCCTCGATCACCTGGCCTGGCGCCTGGAGCAGAACTACAAGCCGCGCTCCACAGCGCGCTTCCTTTCCGGTGTGCGTGGCTTTTATCGCTACCTGCTGCGGGAAAAGCTCATTGCCCTCGACCCGACGTTACAGGTCGACATGCCGCAATTGGGTCGGCCATTGCCCAAGTCCTTGTCGGAAGCCGATGTCGACGCCTTGCTCGCCGCCCCGGACTTGAGCGAAGCCATCGGCCAGCGCGACCGTGCCATGCTCGAAGTGCTGTACGCCTGCGGCCTGCGGGTGACCGAGCTGATCAGCCTGACCCTCGAGCAAGTCAACCTGCGCCAGGGCGTGCTGCGGGTGATGGGCAAGGGCAGCAAGGAGCGGCTGGTGCCGATGGGCGAAGAAGCGATTGTGTGGGTCGAGCGCTACATGCGCGATGCGCGCGGCGAACTGCTCGGTGGGCGCCCCAGCGATGTGCTGTTCCCCAGCCAGCGCGGTGAGCAGATGACCCGCCAGACTTTCTGGCATCGCATCAAGCACCAGGCCAAGGTGGCAGGGATCGGCAAGAGCCTGTCGCCGCATACTCTGCGCCATGCATTTGCCACGCATTTGCTCAACCACGGCGCGGATTTGCGCGTGGTGCAAATGCTCCTTGGCCACAGTGACTTATCCACAACCCAGATCTACACCCATGTGGCACGGGCGCGCTTGCAGGATATGCACGCCAAGCACCATCCGCGAGGCTGAAAACCGCCAAATTATCCCGCCACGGGCTGCCCTGCGGCCCAACTGTGGTAGGCTTTGCCGGTTAGCAAAGGGGACGGCGTGACTTGTGATTACAGTGCCGTGTTTCCAGATCGGTGTTCGACACACCCGTCCCTGCATCTGCCTTCAGGAGTTCCCATGCGCTTGACCCAGATTATTGCCGCCGCAGCCATTGCGTTGGTTTCCACCTTTGCCGTCGCCGATGACGCTGCCGAGCAGACTATTCGCAAGAGCCTGGCCAACCTGCAACTCGACACACCGATCGAAAGCATCAGTGCCAGCCCGATGGCCGGTCTGTACGAAGTCAAGCTCAAGGGCAGCCGCGTGTTGTATGCCAGTGCCGACGGCCAGTACATTGTCCAGGGCTACCTGTTCCAGTTGAAGGACGGTAAGCCGGTCAACCTGACCGAGAAAGCCGAGCGCCTGGGCGTGTCCAAGCTGATCAACGGCATTCCGGTTGCAGAAACCGTGGTCTACCCGGCCATCGGCGAGACCAAGACGCACATCACCGTGTTCACCGACACCACCTGCCCGTACTGCCACAAGCTGCACGCCGAAGTGCCGGCGCTGAACAAGCTCGGTGTGGAAGTGCGCTATGTCGCGTTCCCGCGTCAGGGCCTCGGTTCGCCGGGCGACGAGCAGTTGCAGGCGGTCTGGTGCTCGGCCGACAAGAAAGCGGCGATGGACAAGATGGTCGACGGCAAGGAAATCAAAGCGGCCAAGTGCGCCAATCCGGTTTCCAAGCAGTTCGCCCTGGGCCAGTCCATTGGTGTAAACGGTACACCGGCCATCGTTTTGGCTGACGGCCAGGTGATTCCGGGCTATCAGCCGGCACCGCAAGTTGCCAAACTGGCGCTGAGTGCCAAATAAACCAGCATCGTCGAACCTTTGACGATCATGGCCCTTTGATAAGTCGATGGGCCATTAATTGAAAGCCGCGGTTGTGCGGCTGTTTTCCACGGCCGACCTCGCGTCGGCCGTTTCATGGGGAGTTCTTCAGTGAAACCGGTCAAAGTAGGCATCTGTGGGTTAGGGACCGTCGGTGGCGGCACCTTCAACGTACTTCAGCGTAATGCTGAAGAAATTTCCCGCCGTGCAGGGCGCGGGATTGAAGTGGCGCAAATTGCCACGCGTTCGCCAAAGCCTCAGTTCGAAACGACCGGTATTGCGATTACCAACGATGTCTTCGCCGTGGCGACCAACCCAGAAATCGATATCGTCATCGAGCTGGTGGGCGGCTATACCATTGCCCGCGAGCTGGTGCTCAAGGCGATCGAAAACGGCAAGCACGTGGTCACCGCCAACAAGGCGCTGATCGCCGTCCACGGCAACGAGATCTTCGCCAAGGCGCGTGAGAAGGGCGTGATCGTCGCGTTCGAAGCCGCGGTGGCCGGTGGTATCCCGGTGATCAAGGCGATCCGTGAAGGCCTGTCCGCCAACCGCATCAACTGGGTGGCCGGCATCATCAATGGCACCGGTAACTTCATCCTCACCGAAATGCGCGAGAAGGGCCGCACCTTCGAAGACGTGCTGGCCGAAGCCCAGGCCCTGGGTTACGCCGAAGCCGACCCGACCTTCGACGTTGAAGGCATCGACGCGGCGCACAAACTGACCATCCTTGCGTCCATTGCCTTTGGCATCCCGCTGCAGTTCGACAAGGCCTACACCGAAGGCATCACCCAGCTGACCACCGCCGACGTGAATTACGCCGAAGCCCTGGGCTATCGCATCAAGCACCTGGGCGTGGCGCGCTGCACCGCGGCCGGTATCGAGTTGCGCGTACACCCAACGCTGATCCCGGCCGACCGCCTGATCGCCAACGTCAATGGCGTGATGAACGCCGTGATGGTCAACGGTGACGCCGCCGGTTCGACCCTGTTCTACGGTGCCGGCGCCGGTATGGAGCCGACCGCTTCGTCGGTGATCGCCGACCTGGTGGACGTGGTTCGCGCCATGACCAGCGACCCGGAAAACCGCGTGCCGCACCTGGCCTTCCAGCCGGATTCGCTGTCGGCCCACCCGATCCTGCCGATCGAGGCGTGCGAAAGCGCCTACTACCTGCGCATCCAGGCCAAGGATCATCCGGGCGTACTGGCCCAGGTTGCCAGCATCCTGTCGGAACGTGGCATCAACATCGAGTCGATCATGCAGAAGGAAGTCGAGGAGCAGAACGGCCAGGTGCCGATGATCCTGCTGACTCACCGCGTGCTCGAGCAGCACATCAACGATGCCATCAAAGCCCTGGAAGCCTTGCAAGGCGTAGTGGGCCCGGTGGTACGGATTCGCGTCGAACACCTGAACTAACCGATTTGTTCCAGGGGCCCCGTGTGATCGGCGGCCCCTGTTCGAGAATGTTTTAGAGGAGCCAGTCATGCGTTACATCAGCACCCGCGGCCAGGCACCGGCCCTGAATTTCGAAGACGTCCTGTTGGCAGGCCTTGCCACCGACGGCGGCCTGTACGTGCCGGAAAACCTGCCACGCTTCACCCAGGAAGAAATCGCTTCCTGGGCCGGCCTGCCGTATCACGAACTGGCGTTCCGGGTGATGCGCCCGTTCGTCACCGGCAGCATTCCGGATGCGGATTTCAAAAAGATCCTGGAAGAGACCTACGGCGTGTTTTCCCACAACGCCATCGCGCCTCTGCGCCAACTGAATGGCAATGAGTGGGTTTTGGAGCTGTTCCATGGCCCGACCCTGGCGTTCAAGGACTTCGCTCTGCAACTGCTGGGGCGCCTGCTCGATTACGTGCTGGAGAAGCGCGGCGAGCGCGTGGTGATCATCGGCGCCACTTCCGGTGATACCGGCTCGGCGGCCATCGAAGGCTGCAAGCACTGCGAAAACGTCGACATCTTCATCCTGCACCCGCACAAGCGCGTGTCGGAAGTACAGCGTCGGCAGATGACCACCATCTTCGGTGAAAACATCCACAACATCGCTATCGAAGGCAACTTCGACGACTGCCAGGAAATGGTCAAGAACAGCTTCGCTGACCAGAGCTTCCTCAAGGGCACGCGCCTGGTTGCGGTGAACTCGATCAACTGGGCGCGGATCATGGCCCAGATCGTCTACTACTTCCACGCCGCGCTGCAGCTGGGCGGGCCGGCGCGTTCGGTGTCGTTCTCGGTGCCGACCGGCAACTTCGGCGACATCTTCGCCGGCTACCTGGCGCGCAACATGGGCCTGCCGATCAATCAGTTGATCGTCGCCACCAACCGCAACGACATCCTGCACCGCTTCATGAGCGGCAACCAGTACGTCAAGGAAACCCTGCACGCCACCTTGTCGCCGTCGATGGACATCATGGTGTCGTCGAACTTCGAACGCCTGCTGTTCGACATGCACGGCCGCAACGGTGCGGCGATTGCCGGCTTGATGGACACCTTCAAAAGCGGTGGCGGTTTCAGTGTCGATGAAGAGCGCTGGACCGAAACCCGCAAGCTGTTCGACTCCCTGGCCGTGGACGATGCACAGACCTGCGAAACCATCGCAGAAGTCTATGCCCAGACCGGCGAACTGCTCGACCCGCACACCGCGATCGGCGTGAGGGCTGCACGCGAATGCCGTCGCAGCCTGGATATCCCGATGGTGATCCTCGGCACCGCGCACCCGGTCAAATTCCCGGAAGCGGTGGAGAAGGCCGGCGTTGGCAAGGCGCTGGAGTTGCCGGAGCATCTGTCCGACCTGTTCGAGCGTGAAGAGCGTTGCACCGTGCTGCCGAATGACCTGAAGGCGATGCAGGCGTTTGTCAGCCAGCATGGCAATCGCGGTAAGCCGCTGTAAGGCAAACTGCCGGCGCCCTGGCGCAGACAAAAACGCCGCTTTCCCTTCCGTGGGTCAGCGGCGTTTTTCGTTTCAGGCAGGCCCGGGTTGCTGAGCGTTATGAGAGTAGTTTCTGCGCCACGACAATCACGGTGCCGACAGCGGCGTAGAAACCCGTGGCGATACCCACGGGGTACCAGAAAGTCTCACAGGTTATCTTCAAGGACTCTGCGTTGAGCTTGCCTCGCTCGGCATGCATGCGTGAAATCTCGGCATAGATGCGAGATACGTCAGCATGCATCTTCTCCATCGACGCTTGTTGTTCGTTGTGTTCCACCATCATGTTCATCCTTAGCAATAAGGGCCTTTGACATGCACTTCTAGCTGCGTGACAGCGTGATCAGCGCTTACCGAGTATAGGGTTCACCCTCCGCCGCGCTGCAGGGCGAACCCTGAAACGGCCGCCCATTGCGTAAGCAGTTATGTGCGGCCGTTTTTTCGTTGTCATGTTGCAAGCGCATGCTGGATCAAGTCACTCCCTGACGGCTCCATAAACACGAAAAAGCGAACTTTCCTACGTTACAAACAGTCACTTAGGAGAGAGGCAACCCCCATTGAAACGATTGTTCCCGAACTATTGAGTGGTGATCGAAATGGAAAGTATCAGCCTATTGCTCGAAGAAGCGCTGAGCCCTTATCAGGTTACGCTGACCACCGCTGGTGTGCAGGGCGAGTGCCTGGTAACCGTAAAGAATCCTGCTGGTGCCATCGTGGTCGAGCGTGAAGTCGACCGGGCGCAACTGACCGACAAGCGCGTCCTGGTGGATGTCGTGGATTGCTTGCTGCGCGATCTGAAAATCGCCGAAGGGCGCCTGGAGCCCTCGGTCATCGCTGCCTTGCGCAATGCGGCCCAGACCCGCAGCAGCGCCCTCGCATGAAGAATTGTTTATCCGCGGAAACTTCCTACGGCGTGGCCGGTCAGATTTAGTAACAGCAAGAGCAGACATTGTGCTCCGGTGTTTGTGACTTGCTGTACTGGTCTTTGTAGGCCACGTTTAACCCCGAAGTGTCTCCCCACTCTTCGGGGTTTCTTTTTGCCCGCGATTTATCACGGGGTGGGCACTTCTTCATAGAATCGCGAATGGTCCAGCAGGTATTGCTCGCGCAGGGCCGGGTCGAGCCATGACGCGTAGGAACGCAGCAACTGCGCCTGCGGCAGGTCGCCCAGCAACTGGTTGATACGCGCCATGACCTCGCGCCCCTCGGGCGTATCCGAACAACCGATATGGATGTGCTGATAGGGCGCGGTGCCGGCAATCGGATAGAACGCCAGCCCTTCGGGATCGATACCTTGCTGCAATGCGTGATAGCGAATTTCGGTCCAGTAACCCAGTACGCCTTCCAGGCGTCCCAGGCGCTGCATTTGCAGCAGGCTGCCCAAGGCGTCGGTGCCGTAGTGCATCACTCGATTGTGCGTGTCGCCTTGCTGCAACATGCCGTCAATGAATGGCCCGTAGCTGCGCTCGGCGATGATGCCCAGGCGTGTGCTCTTGTCCCGTAGCATCGCGTCCAGGTCGACCTTGCCTTGCACGACAAAGGGCGCCAGGACTTCACGGTTTTGCTGGCGGACGACCACGCCATTGCTCACCACGGGAAACGCCTGGCCGGAATACACAATCCATTGGGTCCGCTCCGGCGTCCACAGCAGGGTAGGGTCGCAGGTGAGGGAGGGCGCCTGGAGCATCTGCATGCCCCGCGCACGGTTGACGTGCTGGATCTGGTGCTGATACTCCGGCAGGTGCTCCATCAGCATCGGCAACAATTCGTCGATGGCGCCCTGGCCTTTTTGCGGGCCTTCGAAGATCGTCAGCGGCGGCAGGTCGCGAACCAGCCAGATCAAGGTCTGCGCCGCCTGGGTCGGTAGCGGCAATAGCCCCAACAAGGGCGCGCACAGGTGCAATAGCCAGCGGCGAGTCATTATCTTGAACGCGCCATCAGATCGCCCCTTGTTCACGCAAGCGGATGATGGCCGCCGCGTCATAGCCCAGCTCACCGAGTACCACGCTGTTGTGTTCGCCCAGTTGCGGCCCCACCCACTCGCAACTGCCAGGGGTGTCGGAGAGCTTGGGCACGATGCCTGGCATCTTGAAGTCCTTGCCGTCGGGCAGTTGCGCCTTGAGGAACATTTCCCGCGCCAGGAATTGCGGGTCCCCGAGCATGTCTTCGGCGCTATAGATGCGGCTGGCCGGCACCTCGGCCTTGTTGAGCTGCTCGACCACCTGTTCCAGCGGCAGCGAATTGACCCAGCGATCAATCACGCCATACAGCTCGTCGCGGCGCTCGTCACGCCCGTCATTACTGGCCAATTGCGGGTCGTTGGCCAGATCCTCACGGCCGATGGCGGACATGAAGCGCTTGAAGATCGCATCGCCGTTGGCGCCGATCTGCACATGCTTGCCGTCCGCGCTGGTGTGGATCGAGGACGGAGTGATGCCGGGCATGATGTTGCCGGTGCGTTCGCGGATGAACCCGAACACATCGAACTCCGGGATCATGCTTTCCATCATGGCGAAGATGGCCTCATACAGTGCTACATCCACCACTTGGCCCAGCCCGCCGTTGACCTCGCGGTGACGCAACGCCATCAGCGCGCCGATCACCGCCCACAGAGCGGCAATGGAGTCGCCGATGGAAATCCCGGTGCGTACCGGCGGGCGGTCTTCAAAGCCGGTGATGTAACGCAGCCCGCCCATCGATTCGCCGACCGCGCCAAACCCCGGCTGGTCTTTCATCGGGCCGGTCTGGCCAAAGCCCGAGAGGCGCACCATCACCAGCTTGGGGTTCAGCGCGTGCAGGGTGTCCCAGCTCAGGCCGAGCTTTTCCAGGACGCCGGGGCGGAAGTTTTCGATCAGGATGTCGGCGTCCGTCAGCAACTGCTTGAGGATGGCCAGGCCGTCGGGGTGCTTGAGGTTCAGCGTCAGTGATTTTTTGTTGCGTGCCTGTACGAACCACCACAGTGAGGTGCCTTCGTACAGCTTGCGCCATTTGCGCAGCGGGTCGCCGCCGTCCGGGGATTCGACCTTGATCACTTCGGCGCCGAATTCGGCGCAGATGCGTGAAGCGAACGGGCCGGCGATCAGGGTGCCGAGTTCGATGACTTTCAGGCCGGCAAGCGGTTTGGCGTTAAACGACATGAGGAACCTTTCATACGCAGCACAGTGGTGTAATGCCTTTTAACATAGGCGAGTCGCGCAGGGATAAGGATGATGCAGCGCAGGATTCGTTGAATAGCCCTACCATCGGTTAGACTGCCCGCCTTTCCCTGTCTCTAGAAGCCCGTTCATGGCCCAGCCGTCCACGACCTACAAGTTCGAACTCAACCTCACCGACCTCGATCGCTCGGTGTACGAGAGCGTCAAACAGACCATTGCCCGCCACCCTTCGGAAACCGAAGAGCGCATGACCGTGCGTCTGCTGGCCTACGCCCTTTGGTACAGCGAGCAGCTGTCGTTTGGCCGTGGTCTGTCAGATGTAGACGAGCCAGCCCTGTGGGAAAAAAGTCTGGATGATCGGGTTTTGCACTGGATCGAAGTCGGCCAGCCCGATGCCGACCGCCTGACCTGGTGCTCGCGTCGTGCCGAGCGTACCAGTCTGCTGGCTTACGGCAGCCTGCGCGTGTGGGAAGGCAAGGTGATTCCGGTGGCGAAAACCCTGAAGAACGTCCACATCGCCGCCGTGCCGCAGGAAGTCCTCGAGACCCTGGCCAAGGACATGCCCCGCGTGATCAAGTGGGACGTGATGATCAGTGAAGGCACGATCTTCGTCACCGATGATCGTGGCCAGCATGAAGTGCAACTGCAATGGCTGATCGGCGAGCGCGGTTGAGCTAGCGCTTGTAGCTTGCCGCTAATATTTCCCCTACAGAGAATTTCCCAGCGTCCCATGCGTATCGATCCCCGCCCGTTGCCTGCTGTCCTGCCGTTTCTCGGTGAATTGCCACCGCTGTTGACCCGCCTCTACGCTGCGCGCGGGGTGCGCTCGGAGGCTGAGCTGGACAAGAGCCTGGCGCGGTTGATCCCTTATCAGCAGCTCAAGGGCATCGACGCCGCGGTAGACCTGCTGGTGACAGCCTTGGAGCAACGCCAGCGCATCCTGATCGTCGGCGACTTCGACGCCGATGGCGCCACTGCCAGTACGGTGGGCACCCTGGGCCTGTGCTTGCTCGGTGCGGCCCATGTCGATTACCTGGTGCCCAACCGTTTCGAATACGGCTACGGCCTGACGCCAGAAATCGTCGCCGTAGCGCTGCAGCGCGAGCCGCAGTTGCTGATCACCGTGGATAACGGCATCTCCAGCGTCGAAGGCGTGGCGGCAGCGAAGGCGGCGGGGCTCAAGGTGCTGGTCACCGACCACCACTTGCCGGGGGATGAGTTGCCGGCGGCGGATGCCATCGTCAACCCGAACCAGCCCGGCTGTGAGTTTCCGAGCAAGGCGTTGGCCGGGGTCGGGGTGATCTTTTATGTCTTGATGGCCCTGCGTGCCCGTTTGCGCAGCCTGGGCTGGTACGAGAACACGCAGCAGCCGAACATTGGCGAGTTGCTTGACCTGGTCGCCCTGGGCAGCGTCGCCGACGTGGTGCCGCTGGACGCCAATAACCGCATCCTGGTCCACCAGGGCTTGGAGCGTATCCGTGCCGGTCGCGCGCGGCCGGGGATCAAGGCGATCCTCGAAGTGGCCAAGCGTGACCACGCTCGCCTCACGTCCACCGACCTCGGGTTTATCCTCGGGCCACGGCTCAATGCCGCCGGGCGCCTGGACGATATGAGCCTGGGCATCGAATGCCTGCTCACCACGGATTTCGCCGCTGCACGGGAAATGGCCGCGCAACTGGACGGCATGAACCAGGACCGCAAATCCATCGAACAAGGCATGCAGCGCGAGGCCCTGGCCCAGCTCAAGGACTTGCCGCTGGAGTCGATGCCGTATGGCTTGTGCCTGTTCGACCCGGAGTGGCACCAAGGTGTGATCGGGATTCTGGCGTCGCGCATGAAAGAGCGCTATTTCCGTCCGACCATCGCCTTTGCCGACGCCGGTGATGGCCTGCTCAAGGGCTCAGGCCGCTCGGTGCAGGGCTTTCACATCCGCGATGCGCTGGCGGTGGTGGCGAGCCAGCATCCCAACCTGATCAGCAAATACGGCGGTCACGCCATGGCGGCCGGCCTGACATTGCCCGAGGCGAATTTCCCGTTGTTTGCCCAGGCCTTCGATGCCGAAGTGCGTCGGCAACTGCGCGAAGAAGACTTGACCGGCCGGCTATTGTCCGACGGCACCCTGGCGGTGGAAGAGTTTCACCTGGAGCTGGCGCGCGCGCTGCGGCATGCCGGCCCCTGGGGGCAGCACTTCCCCGAGCCGTTGTTTCACGGGGTGTTTCAGTTGGTCGAGCAGCGTGTGGTGGGGGAGCGGCACCTGAAAGTGGTGCTCAAGAGCGAATGCGGCTCCGTGAAGCTCGATGGCATTGCGTTTGGGGTTGACCGTGAGGTCTGGCCGAACCCGACCGTGCGTTGGGTGGAGTTGGCCTACAAGCTGGATGTGAACGAGTTCCGTGGGCAGGAAACCGTGCAGTTGATGATTGCGCATATCGAGCCGCGCTAGTTCCAACCCCAATGTGGAGGGGGCTTGCCCCCGATAGCGGTATGACTGACCTATCGCTATCGGGGGCAAGCCCCCTCCCACATTAGGTTTTGCGCACAGCGCAGGATTACTCGGCCTTGGCCTGGTGCTTGACGATGATATCCACCAAACGCTTGGCCAGCGCCGGGTAGTTCTCATCGAAGTGGTGCCCGCCCGGCAGCTTGATCGCTTCGCCGACGGCGGTCTTGTCGGTGCAGCCGCTTTCGTCGACCTCTTCGGCACCGTAGATGCACACCACCTTGGCCGCTGGCAGCTTGGCCATTTCCGGGCCGGTCGCGGCTTCTTTGCCGGCGTTGCCCAGCCAACCTTCCACTTCGATTTCAAAGCTGCCGGTGCGTGCGAACGCCAGCAGGATGATTGCGTCGACGCGCTGCTGCTCGCTTTCCGGCATGCGGTTGTAGATGGCCGGCAACACGTCGGCGCCGAACGAATAGCCGGTCAGTACGAAGCGCTTGGTGCCCCATTTCTGCCGATAGTGCTGCATCAGCTCGCTGAGGTCCTTGGCGCTTTGTTCCGGGGTCTTGTGCTGCCAGTAGTAGCGCAGGGTGTCGATGCCCACGACCGGGTAGCCGATTTTGGCCATTTCACCGGCCACGTCGCGGTCGAGGTCACGCCAGCCGCCGTCACCGGAGAGGAACAGGGTCACGGTGTCCTTGGCCTGGCCAGCCGGGACTTCCACGACCGGAATCGCCAGGCCGCCGTTGTCCGAACCGACCAGTTGCTTGCGCAGTTCGTTATTCAGCACTTGTGGGTAGTGAATGTCGTAGTCGCTGATGCTGGTGGTGGCGCGGGGGGTGTCGCGCACGAAACTGGCGCTTTCATCGTCAGGGTTGTCGTTCCACGCCACCAGCCAGTTGCCGTGAGCGGCGGTTTTCGGCAACGGGTCTTTGCAGCCTTCCTGCACCAAGGCGAAGCCGACGGAGATGGCATTGGCCTTGTCGTCGTTCTGTGTGGCCAGCCAGCGCCAGGCGAGGGCGGCGCCAGGGCCGATGCCACTGACCAGCGTCGCAGGGCCCTTGAGCTGGCTCAGGGCGCCTTGCAGTGCCTGTTGCTGCTGCGTGCAGTCATCCTTGGGCAGGATCACCTGCACGATCTGCGCCTTGCCGCCCTGGCTGAGGGCAATCAGTTGGCTGTCGGTCAGGGTCTCGTCGGCCATCACCGCCACGGCCACGCGGGCTTTGGGGGTGCCGGCCGGGGTGACGCGGGTCATCACCGAGCCATCGGCCTGGGGCAGTTGCTCCAGGGTCGGCTGTGGGGCAGGGCGGTTCCAGTACCAATAGCCGCCACCCAGGACCACGGCGAGCAGCACCACAAAGGCTAATACATACCGCCAGGAGCGTCGAATCATCAGCGTTTCACCAATCCAGTCAAGCCGCCTGCGATCAGGGCGGCGGTATCGGCCAGTGCCACCAGCGGATCAAGTCCTGCGGGCACGGCCATGTAACGGGGTTCCCAGTCAGGCTGGAACTTGTCTTTGAAGCGGCGCAAACCTTGGAAGTTATACAGTTGCTCGCCACGGCGGAACACCATCGAGCCCAGGCGTTGGGTCAGCGGCGCGCCACGACGCGGTTGCAGGCCAGACAATGGCACCATGCCGAGGCTGAAGCGAGCATAACCGTGGCTCTTATAGTGTTGAATCAGGCCGACCATCATGAATTCCATGGTCAGCTTGGGCGCATCGGGGTGGGCGCGCATCAGGTCGAGGCTGGCCAGGTCGTGGCTGTAGGTCTCGAGCAGGTTGGCGAAGGCCACCGGGTGCCCTTCGAAGCGAATGATCGCGATGCGAAAGTGCTTGAGGTAGTCGTCGCTGAAGCGTCCCAGGGAAAACCCCTTCTCCCGCACGTTCTTGCCGGTCAGCCAGGCGTCGGAAATAACCTTGAGTTCGTCCATCGGCGCCGTGCCCGGTTCGTGGATCTCCAGGGACAAGCCATCCCGGGTGCCACGGTTCCAGGTGTAGCGCAAATCCTTCATCTCTTTGCCCTTGGCTTCCAGGTCAAAGCGTTTCAGGTCGACGCGGGCTTCTTCGCCCAGCTTGATCGCGGTCAGGCCGATGTCCATGTAGTACGGCAGGTTTTCCGCGCGTACCTGGTAGAACACCGGGCGCGCATGGTGGATGTCGCACAGGTCGCGGAACTGCCAGATCATCTCGGCGCGGGGTTGGGTCGGGCCGATCGGGTCGTACAGGGCTACCAGGCTGCGCCCGCGACGGGCGTACATCAGGAAGGCTTCGTCGTTGGGGTGGAACAGCAGCGCCTTGTCGCCGGTCAGCGCCAGGCCGCCGTCGGGTTGCGATGAGGCCATCAGGATCTTGGTGGCGCGTTCCAGTTCTTCGGCTGTCGGCAGGTGGATCACCGGGCGCGCGGTACGCAGCAGCCAGGTCAGCGACACGATCACCAGCAGCACCGCAGCCCCCAACAGCGAGCGCAGGCCGCGCGGGGCGTTGGCGTCGAGGGTGAACTGCCACCACAGTTGGTGGCTATACGGGACGTCTTGATAGGCAAACAGCAGCAGCCAGATCGAAGCCCCCAGCACGCACACGCTGGCTACCAGATACAGCGGCGAGAACGGCAATTCGGTCAGTCGGCTGGCGCGGTAGAAGGAGCGGCGGAAGATCGCCAGCAGCACGGCGGTCATGGTCATCAGGCTGGCTTCTTCCCAGTCGAAGCCCTTGAGCAGTGAGAGCAGGGCGCCGGTCAGCAGCAGCACCATGGTCAACATCCAGGCCGCCGACAAGCGTCGACGCAGGCCTTGGGCCAGCAACAGACACAACACGCCGATCAGGCTCGCGCCAAAGTGCGAGGCGTCAATCAGGCGGTGGGGAATCAGGAAGCCGATGTTTTCCAGGCGTGAGTCGATCTCCGGCGTGGCGCCGGAAAACAGCAGGACCACGCCGGACAAAAAAACCAGTACGGCCAGCACCGGCGCGGCGAAGCCCGATGCCACGCGCAGGCTCTGCTGGGTCTGGAACAGGCGCTGGGCCTCGTTGACCAGCAGGAACACACAGGCGATCAGCAGCGGCAGCACCACATAGATCATGCGGTACAGCAGCAGGGCGGCGGCCAATGGCGCGGCGCCGAGCTTGTCGGCAAAGGCCGCGAGCAGGATCGCCTCGAACACCCCGACGCCACCCGGCACATGGCTGAGTACGCCAGCGGCCAGCGCCAGCAGGTACACCAGCAGGAACGGGCCGAACGGTGGCGCTTCCGGCAGCAGCATATAAAGGACGGTGGCGGCAGCGGCGACGTCCAGCGCGGTGATGATCAGTTGCAGGAACGTCAGGCGTCGACCGGGCAGGCGCAGGGTGCGGCGGCCGACCTTGACCAGCAGGTTGTCCGCGTAGGGCTGTTCCGGCAGGCGACGGCGATAAATCCCGATGCACAGCGCGGCCGACAACAGCAACACGACGCCGGCAATCGCCCCCAGCAAGCCTTGCGACACATGCAGGGCAGTGGACGCGGCGGGCAAGTTGCTCAAGGTGGCCAAGGCCGCCAGCGGCGGCAGGGCGCAGCCCAGGGAGAGGCTGGCGAACACAGTCATGCGGGCGACTTCCGAAGCCCCGATGCCATGGCGCGCATATAAACGGTAACGCACCGAACCGCCCGAGAGCATCGACAGGCCAATGGCGTTGCCGATGGCAAAGGCGGTAAAGCCGCCGAGGGCGAGGGTCTTGCGGGGCAGTTTCACCCCGGCATAGCGTGCGCCGGAGAACTCATAGCCCAATAGAATGACGAAGCCGGCGATGGCGGCGACGAACGCGCCCAGCAACGCCGGTTTGGGTACTTCCAGGATCGAGTCGTGGAGGGCGTAGAGATCCAGTTCCAGCAGCAGGTGTCGGCAGGCGATCAGGGCGATTGCGAACAGCAACAGCGTCACGGCCAGCCCGATGGGTTGCCGATACTTGCTTAACAGATCCAGCCAGCGCAAACGGGTGGGAGTGATCGGTTGTGTCGCTGTGACAGGGTCTTGTGGTTCAGACGAGTTGGCGCGCATCAATCACCTCGTGGATTGTGCGCGACAGGATGGGGGTATCCAGCCAAGTTACCAATCCCTATGGACAAAATAATTACAAATATTAACGCGGATCACCGGATGCGGCGACTGCGGCCATTGGTCGTAGAAGGATCAAGCATAGCGTGCGATGAAATGGACTCCACGAAACGTCTAGGGTTTCATGAAAGATGCCATGTCATTGTTTCAGAAGAACTTTTTTGTCAGATACAAAAAAGGCCACTCTTTCGAGTAGCCTTTTTTGATGTTTGGTTGCGGGAGCCGGATTTGAACCGACGACCTTCGGGTTATGAGCCCGACGAGCTACCAGACTGCTCCATCC